>Ga0209489_106332_pt1 | contig 19178 bp, 12 predicted proteins | sample SiratrowhiteBW_FD_187527 | JGI IMG/M metagenome (GOLD analysis project Ga0209489, IMG submission 187527) | Root nodule microbial communities of legume samples collected from California, USA - Siratro white BW (SPAdes) (version 2) | ecosystem: Host-associated > Plants > Roots > Nodule | place...
ACTAAACTGGGTTCTGAATTGACTCTTGATTTTACTTACTGTTTCATGCAACTGTTCTGATTCAGTTAATTCAAATAAAGATCCAGTCTGTGAAACAGAATTGCATTTTACTGAAAAATATCAAATAGTTTCAAAAAGTTTTGAAATCCAATTCACCCCCCCTCTTGTATTTCAGCCAAAACAGTTTCCAACAGGTATGTTCACATATTTTTCAGTGTTGATAAGAAAATAAAGAAATGATAAATACCAATTTTTTTAATCAACAAAAAATAATTAAATAAAATAAAATTAATTTCAAATGGGAACACTAGTAGAAAAATAGGCTTTAACGTCTCCTTTTTATAACGGTTAAACAGGCAAACGATGTAATCAGAAACGCGGTGACATTTTTGTAAATAAATGAACAATTTCACGTCGGTTGGCACAAACAACCGTCATTGACCTATTTATAAAAAAGAAAAATTCAAAATTTTAAAAGTTTCAGGAGGCGCGTGAATCCCACGTCGGTTAAGAGGCCAGTACCGACGTGGGATTGTTGTCCACTATGTCGGTTACAGCCTTAAAACCGATGTAGTGCATGCTGTATGACAAATTGGAGAAAATTGGGGAAAAATGTTGAAACTAGGGCACACACCACGTCGGTTACAAAGCCCAGAATCGATGTGGTGTGTTAACAGTGATTTTTTTTTTAATTTCAGGGCATACACCACGTCGGTTGGGAGGCCAGAACCGACTTGGTGCTTCTATTTTACCTCCAGCACGAAATTTCACTTCACTTTTCTTCTTCTCCACTGCGCGCGCCCTTTCCCTGTCACTGTTCCGACATCTTCTCCCTTACTTTTCGACCTCCATTGCTTCCTCATTGCACTCCATTTCACTTTCTCTTGTTCGAAAGTCGAGAGCATCTCTTTAAAAGGTTCCATTTTCGATTTGAATGTGCGTTTGCTTTGAAGCTTTTGTTTGAAGCTTTCGTTTTTTGGTTTCTCTTCCATTTTCATTTGCTTTAACTGATTTTGTTATTCTATTCAGTATTTGTTTGTGCTTTCTGGTTTTGGTAGGGTTTGTTTGGCCAAGTTGGGTTCGGTTCGGTTTTGGCATCACAACTTTGGGTTGGTCGTCTTCTCTGTTTTGGCGTCACCACTGCTCTACAAGAGGTGTGCTTTTATCATCTTTGAAATGATTGTATTGAATGTTTATCTGCATGATTAGAATGCTTGTTCGGATTAAAATGTTTTTGGAGTATGTTTGATCCATGTTTTGTGCGTATAGTATTGAGTCCGGGAATGTTGCATTCTTGGCAATTTTTGTATTTTATTTGATCATTATTCTATGATTGAGATGCTTTTATGATTATATTGCTTAAATTGCCTTTGTGTATAATTTGATTATCTCTGATTGCTTAAATTGCCTTTGTGTATAATTTGATTTTTGCCTTTGTTTATCTGCTCCACGGTCTACTTCATCTTAGACTACAAATATAGCCGCGGAGATATCTCGACTTAAAGATGAATTGAGGTCTCAACTTAAAGATGAATTGACCTCTCAAATAAAAGATGAGTTGAGACATCAAATTAGAAGAGAATTGGAGGAGTTAACACAGCAGCAGCAACAAACTTCCTTGCAGGAAGGTATAGTAGTACCTACACGTGGGAAAGCTAGCACAAAGGGGAGTTGTGCTGCAGAAGACGAGGAGGAGGACAACACCAACACTGATACCTCATATCGGTGTAAATTATTTGTTGGTGATCCTCCTCGACTATTGGCGATTGGGAGAGTGTTTTCCATGTCTTCGACGTTCCATACAATGCCACTTGGAGATGATCTTGCAAGAGTGTTCGTCGAAGAAGTTAGAGAGGCAGATGCCGAAGTGCTTGTGCCCACATCACAGTTAATGTTAACTAATACATTTTGTTTATGTGTTAGGAGCAAGGGAGTAAAGGCAAATCACCTAGGTCTCCACCAGCTGCGGCAGAAGTGAATCCAATTCAAGAGTTGGCTTGTATATTGCACGAGTTATTTGATTGACCAACTCAAATTCCTTGACAGCCATCTATCTTTGGGATTGATGGTGTCCCACTGTATATAACGATGCAAGACATCGTGGAACTAATTAGTGGGTCACAGATGTTAAACATTAACATCATTCAGTCGTGGATGATGTAAGTATACTTTTCTATATGTTTTCTAATTATTTATTTCATGAACTTATCATATTACTAACAAATATTTTCACAATGCAGGTACATAAATGATTTAGTTTATCAAACAGGCAATCTTGATATCTATGAATTTCTTGAACCACAAAGTTTACAAAGGTCTGCAAATAAAAGTATAGACACTCAAACCTATATACAAAACTGGATTAAAGAATCGAGGAAGATTGTTTACTTTGCCCCAATTATCCATAAGTAAGTTTCAAATCTTTATATTTATATCTTAAGTAATGTTGAGAATATTACTTTACTAATACATGTTTTATTTTAGCTCTCATTGGCAGCTGATGATTGTGTGTCCTGCGGATAACACAATTGTTTGGTTATGTTCGTTACATAAAAAGCCATCGAACGAAATGAAACAAATTGTACAAAGGTATCATTTAATTAACTTTAGGTAATATATATCACTCTTTTATGTACAAATAGACAATTTACTAAATAACTTGGATTTTAGTGCAATGAATGTTTGTAGGGTTTTTGGCTGAAGATCATCATCCACAACCCAAAACCTCCGGTGGATACATGCTAAGGTAATTAACTCTAAGTTTAATTATCTGTATTAAAATTAGCTATAATTCAAATTTATGATCATTGGACTTGAATTACAGTCCAATAAGCAAAGAGGAAGTTGGCAATGTGGATATTACGTTATGCATTGGATGAGAACTATAACAAGAGCTGCGATCATGAATTCTTGGGAGCATGTAAGTTATTCTTTTATAAGTTTATAATATATGTCAAATGTTTGTTAATTTTGAAATTCTAAGACTAAACTTTGCACATTTATTTTAGGTTTTTATAGATACAAAGCCATTGGCAAGGTCTGACATAAAAGAAGTTCAACAAGAATGGGCAAAGTTCTTTCTTAAACTTAGAAGTACATCTTAGTATTAGAAGTTTTCTTAATGTATTACAAGACCATTTTAGTGTACATTGCTATATATATTATTTCAGAACTGTTTCTGAATTAAATTATGTGAACTAAAAATGAATTAAATCTGGTTTCTGGAATTGTTTGCAGGGTGGGTAGCAGCTAATTTAATCTGTATATTTAAAAAAACACACACACAATGTCGGTTATGGTCAAAAACGATGTTGTGAAGGACTTACCACGTCGTTTTTTACCATAACTGACGTAGTGATTAATATAATAATTATCTTAGAGAAGCACCACGTCGGTTTTGTCCCAAAAATGACGTGGTGAAGAGAACACCTACGTCGGTTTTGGGCACCCAACTGACGTAGGTGTTCTCTTCACCATGTCGTTTATGAGACAAAACCGACTTGGTGCTTCTTCTAAGATAATTATTATATTAACCACCATGTCGGTTTAATTTTCTTAACCGATGTGGTGAGTCCAATCACCACGTCAGTTGTTAAACCGACTTTTGATTCAACGTCTCCTGGGTCAACGTCGGGTCGAAAACCGACGAAAAAAGCCTCTCAGAACCGACGATAAAGGCTATTTTTCTACTAGTGGGAGTTCCAATCCTTACACCGCCTAAGGGGATTAATCCATAATACCTATCCAATAACCTCCTCTAAACCTTTCTAAGAATACATTGCCTAGACACATCATGAATGCCCAATCATAAGGAGGTTGTACATTTATTACACACTGGGTTGTAATTTTACATGATCCATGGCATGTCTTGTTAGTAGCAGAATTTCTTCTTACAACAATTTTATCGGTCGTGGTTGTTGATATTAAACTCAAATAAATTAGTTTTATTCCGAACAATAGAACGAGATGTATTCATTACTTTTAATTTTGTTTTTAATGTCAATTATAGTGTTAATTATAACATAACTCTTATGAGTAGGGAGATCAAGTTGAAGAGTGTATTATGAGACTATATATTACTCAATGTTTTATGAAAAATCAGAGCAATAGAACGAGATATATTCTTCATAACAAAAAATTTGTTGTGCTCTCATTTTTTTCCACTTTTTTTAAGAAGAAAATTAAAAATATTCCTTGTCTTCTGATATCAAATTGGTATCAGAACTATGGCGATTGTGAGTGTGACCAATGATCTGTCACTGCCCAGACTGACAAAGATGACAAATTATGACAATTGGAGCATCCAAATGAAAGCCTCTCTTGGATCTCAAGATGCTTAAAAGGTGGAGCAAAAAGGTTTTGAAGAACCATAAAATATCACGGATACAATATGGCCCAGAACAAAACGTTGAAAGAGACAAGATCGAAACATAAGGTAGCTTTGTACATGTTGTATAGAGTTGTTGATGAGTCCATTTTTGAGAAGATTGCTAGTACATCAACTTCGAAGGAAACGTGGGACCTCTTGGAAAAAGTGTTCAAGGGTGTCAACATAGTTAAGCAGATGTTCTTCAAACTCTACGAGGTGAGTTGGAGGCCATGAAGATGAAGGATTCAGAGGATATATCTAGTTACATTACTCGTGTGCAAACAATAACTAATCAACTCAAACACAATGGAGAAACCCTCACAGATACAAGGGTTGTGCAGAAAATTCTTCGATCTTTGACAGATGACTTTGAAAATGTTGTATGCGCAATTGAGGAGTCAAGAAATTTGGAAGAAATTACCATCGATGATCTCAGAGCTTCTTTTGAAGTACATGAACAGAGGAAGAAGAAGAAACAAGAAGTCCTAGAGGAAGTCTTACAAACAAAGATGACCATCAACGAGGATAAGGTGATGTATGCACAACTTAACCGAGGACATGGAGGTCACAGTTATAGTCATAGCAGAGATCATGATGGTTGAAACAATAGAGAGGTAAGACAAACAAACCAGCAGAATTAGAGTGGACGAGGACGTGGTCGTGGAAGAGGTGATCGTTCTAATAGTCCAAATGTTGAATGTTACAATTATGGAAAATATGGGCATTACGCAAGGGATTGCTATGCCAAGAAGAGAGTGCATCTCCTTCTTTTTTTATTTCCTGCGCATCTATCTACTTAATCACTTGGGTATTCATTCTTTTTGGAGATCTTGTTTTCCCCTTTCTAATTGTGGGTGTATCAGGAACTTCCGGGCAATCAAGCTCATCAAAACCTTGCCTTCGGTGGGACATTTACTTAAATCGTCGCAAATTTAGTCGAGGAAGATGAAGGATTCCTCATGATAGCCAATGAAGGCATCACTATGGACAATGACATGGTATGGTATCTAGACACTGGTGTTAGTAATCATATATGTGGGCTCAAACATCTCTTTGTTGATATACAAGAGATAAAAGTTGGGCATGTGTCTTTTGGAGACTCAATAAAGGTCCTAATTAAAGGCAAAGGAAAAAATATGTTTTTCCTAAAAGGATGGAAAGACATGTACTATGGAGGACGTCTATTATGTACCTGACTTGAAAAATAACATTCTCAGTATAGGATGTTTAATAGAGAAAGGATTTTCGGTTTACATGAAAGATAGGATGTTGTATCTGAAGGACAAAAGTGGTATAATGCTTGCACGTGTGGAGATGACAAATAATCGAATGTTCAAACTCAACTTAAAGATAAATACCAACTCTCTTAGGCGTGAATGGAAAGTTAAGGATGAAGAAGTTCTTAAAATGTTCAAAGCATTAGAAGTCCAAACAGTAGAGACAGAAGCTGCAAAGAATAAAGCAAAGGTTGTGGTTCATATGTTGAAAGATGGATTAGTCAATCCTCCAATTGATGAAGAAAGTGATGCGGTTGTTTTAAAAGAGGAAAACATTTCTGCTGCAACATCAAGAAATAAGGGAAAGATAAAAGAGACAAGGCATGCGAATTTGAGAGACTCTACTGAAATTAATAATGCTTCAACCTCATGTATGATTTGGTCAAATAATAAACAGTCATTGAATGCGAAGAAAAGTACTTCAAGCGAAAAATTTTCAAAAATAATGAAAGTAAGAAATATCATTGGTTATGGTTTCTCAATTGGTCACTCCATGAATATGCCAAATTTACTTATTGGTAATAATAGTAACAGTTTAATAACTTGAAGAAGATGATTATGAATGATGGAAGGTTTGAGTTTAAGGGAGGAATTTGTTGGCATTAAACTCAAATAAATTAGTTTTATTCAAGAGTGTATGCTCATGTTCAACAGGAATATGTAGTTATTACCTTTAATTATGTTTTTAATGTCAATTATAGTGTTAACTATAACATAATTGTTATGAGTAAGGAGATGAAGTTGAAGAGTCTATTCTGAGATATATATTGTATTCAATGTTTTATGAAAAATCAAAGCAAAAGAGCAATAGAATAGAGATATATTCTTCAAAACAAAAAATTTGTTGTGCTCTCATTTTTTTCCTCTCTCTTCAAGAAGAAAATTAAAAATATTCCTTGTCTTCTGATATCAGCGTTCGTCTCTTAGTTTTATCTGTCATACCTACAACACCTTCCTTGTAAACTGTACATCAATTTGATTTGCAGTACAGTTGTCCCCTTTGATTACGAGAGCAACCTTACCTTACCAATGTTGGCACCTTGCATTAGTCATCACTTAGCCAGGTAGCATAAACACAATACTTCTTCTATCAAAGTCAAATTCTCCCATTGTTAGGAGATGCTTTGCAGGTCACACGCCGCCAAGATGTAATTTGTTGCCCCAAGCTTCCAAGAGCCACTTGTTGTTGTCTCCATTTGGAACTGCATTTTACCACCTTCGATAGCCCCGATCTACTAGTTGTTATAACCCTGACCTAGCCTTTGTTTCTACACTATATGACATCAACATACACCCCAATATTAACAGTACCAAAATACAAGTAACAAATTTACCTTTTATATAAGATATTATTTGTGGGTGCAGTACATGCGACAAATACTCTAAGGTCACTTTCTCTTCGTTTGCCATGCTCTTAGCCCTATGTTCAATTTATCTACCCTTTCACGTCCCAACTTTTGATTTTACATCCTTTTAAGGTATAAGATAAGACATAAATACCAATTAGAATATATGTACATGTAATCCTATGATTTTTATGTTTTAACCATACCCAACTTTTTAGTTGTGTCATACATATTGCGTGATATTTAATCCCTAAACTAAATTGTAAGAAGTGATACCTTATGGTGTTATGACTTGCTGAGCTAACACACATCTATCAATCAAATTTGTCCTAAAAAGTTTGATATGAATTGTTGGAGGAGTTTAGGATCTAAATCAACCTCTTGGAAGATGAAAAACAAATCCCAACAGTGAAAGGAATGAAGTTGGCACAACAATGGAAAGCAATGGTTAGCAAACGGTGCAAAAATGTAGAAAAATAATAGAACAAATAACTATCAATGTAAAATGAAATCCAAAATGGAATAAGGAAGAAGATGAAAAAGTATAACATGCCACCAGTGGGAAGAGTTCCAAGGATAATTGCTAGAAGAGCCACCACTTGAGAAATCTTCCCAAGATAAGAACTCAAGCAACAAGAGAAAGGAGAAACTCAACTTTCAAGAAACACCTTCAAGGATACTTTCATTCACTCTCTAATTCATTTCATTTCATGATTTGTACAAAAGATTGGAGTCTTATTTATAATATTTCAAGAACATCCAAAGCTTAAAATATTAATAAAGATAACTAGGATTAAGACTAACTAATCTCCTAGAAGTCCATGAAGTAATTAGGAAGATGCATGAATGAGCAATTGGTGGTTTTGTAGATTCGTGAAGGTGCATGGGGTAGTTTAGATGTAATGATGGTAGTTGCATTTAATTAGAAAGTGTAATGATGGGAGTTGCATTTAATTAGAAGGTCTAATGATCGGAGTTACATTCACTTAAAGATGAAGTGGCCATGTAATGATGGAAGTTGCATTTAGTTAGAAGATGATGTGACAATCCTTGTTGTTCACTTTGATTGGTCAAGAGCTCCAAAAGTTAAGATATTTCTCTTAGTGAAGTTATTTTACTTTTCTTCTTGTATTCTCTCAAATTCCTTTTATTTTCAAGAGCTTTACTTCTTCTTCTCTTTTTTTATTTATTCCACATTACACAATTTGAAATACAAAACATACTATTCTAAATTGTGTAATCCAAAATACAAATTTTAGAAGAGTATATTTTCCTATTTTCCTAAATAGTGGTGCAAGAAGAAAGCATGGAAATGTAGGAACAAGCGCCCATAGAAGTGCTAATGATAATGGTTTGATCCAATCACGCAAACCAAAGTGTAAAAACGTATTGGTGTAAAACTTTTGCTTCCTGAACCCCATAATTACTATTAGCACCTATACTAACAGTCAAAAGACTAAAATAACCTTAAATTATAATTTAATTTCTAACCCTAATTCTTCCTCATCTCCATTCTACTTTTTTCTCTTACTTTCCTTGCACTCCCTCCCTCCCAAACTACCACAGCAAGTAATCTATCATCTTTTTACTTTTGCATTTGCCAAATCTAGAAACTTCCTTATTACTGATTTCGTAACATTTGTGGGTTACACAACTTGAAAATGGGAGATGTATGCTTCTCCAAATATTTTGGATTGGTCATTCAAAAACACCTTTCTAGATTGGGTGTTTTGAAATAGTATAAGATATACATGTTTTGGAAACTTTAAGGTTTCTAAAATAGGTCATCTGAAACTTTCTTTCTAGAATGCTCATTAGGGTCAAATTTAAGGATACTATTAGGAATTATACGATACAAGAAGCAAAACCTTTGGTATAGTCTCATCCAAATTTTAAAGGTTTTTTCTTCTTGCACCTCTATCATTACTAACTGCACCCGCATTACTTATAAAAAGAGTAAAGTCCTCACTCAGTACATCATACCATTGTTGCGGCCACCATTGTCATTGTTGCTATCACCGTTGTTACACCACCGTTACTTCACGGGAGAATGTTGTAGACGAAGAAGAAAGAGAACCCATTGTCAAAAGAAAATCTCCTTCCAAAAAGTTTGTTCTAAATAACTCATTCTGGAAGGTAATATATACGTTTTATAAAACTTTTTTCTGAAAAATTGGTTTCGAAAATTATGTTCTGAACATCCAGTTCCAAAAATTCAGAAAGCCTGTTCAAGAAAATTTTCAGAACGAAGTCAATTTAAAGAAGGGTAATATAGTTATTTTGAAAATTGTGGGGTGCAGGAAGAAGAATCCCATTTCCAATGAGTTTGTGATTTGTTAGGTCCAGTGTAACAATCAATAGAGCACTGCGATCATTTTAAAAAACTAATTTGAAATCCAGAAAATAAAGAAATAAATATGTAACTTTAGAATTTAAGTTACACTAATGAAACTAATCTGTAACATGTTAACCTATTACTACATCATCACAACTTAACTTGGGCAAGCTTTCACAACATGCATAATATGGATGACCCAACTTCAATTTCCCATTTTCGATCAGATTGTTCTTAAGTATGTGTTAAAGCCGGTTAACAGTGTCAATTTTTATGGATCATGTGGAAAGATGTTGAATTAGATTTATGCTGCTTAAAGAATTTCTTCCTTAGCCTAAATGGCTACCAATTATTTTAGTCAATTGTTACAGTTGGAACAGATCAACTTCATAAGTCGGCTCTTGAAAATTTGTCCCATACACTGTGGACTATAGCTTAAACGACTTCTTCAATTTAAAAAGGCTTGTTTTAGCTTAAATGAGAACAATCAGAAACAGTGGTATATAATTTCAAAATCTCTAGAGTGGATCAAGTCATGCACAGGTTAAAGGGAATTGCTGAAGATCATTTCTTAACAATTTCAGTAGGTTTCTTTCCCCTTTCTCTATTGTTTTCCAATTTCATGCCATCTTTTGAAATGGTATTAGTTTGGTGCTTTTATCTGAGTCTAATATTACATTAATTTTGTATGCTTTGCTGTAATCATAACATATCTTATCATTTCTAAATCATAACCTAACATGTTAATTTTGTTACAATGAATTAGGTCTAAGTCCAAAGTACTAGAATGGGAAGTGCTCATACACTTCCTAGTTTCAAATTTGTGCTAAACCTTTTTATTGGATATACAACTTTAAGTTCATGTTGTTTATCTATAACTGTCAGGATGTGGTGTTAGAAAATAGTAAGGAAATGGAGGGACTATTAAATAGTACTTTACAAAATCAAGCCCAGTATTTATAGACAGAATTGACCATAAAACTTCAGAAAGTGATTGTAGAAATATCTGAAGTTAACAAACCATGCATTTATAGAGTACCACAAAAGTAGATAATAGATATGGCACTGTCAAAATTAAATTGTGAGCCCCGTTCACTCAAAACTAACATAGTAATTGTAAACATTGGAAAAACTTGCTTAATTTATATTCACCTATACTCCTTCATTCTGGCTTCCCTCTACTAATGACATAGTACAAAGAACTTGATAATGAGGAAGGAGGTTGAATGTCACATAATGGAAAAATTGAGATGGGATCTTTGAATTCAATATTCTCCTTTTTATTTCCTTCCTTATACACTCCAATTAGGCTCCAACTTAGACTTCCTCTAAGAGTGTTGTTTGTTGGGTTCCCATTTTTCTATGATTTCTTAGCACAGGCAATTCCAAGTCAAATACAATCTCAGCTTTTTTCCACTCTTGCTCTAAAAACACCCTTCTCCTTTGCCTTCTAGATCACACCAGAGTGTTGCGTTCCACTTCCACATCTATGTAAGAAATAAATCATGATTCCCTACAAAAGCAAATTGATCCTCACCCTGCTAAGCTTTGGGAATAAAAAACAAAATCAGAATGCATGAGAGGATTAGGACTGCATACTTGGATGGAATTATTGGGACTTATGTATGGATAATACACATCAAGATATACATCTGCATTTTGCTTATACCACCTGGTAGCTGATACAGCATTTGGCATCCCTTCACGGACAACAGTTCGAGCTCAACAAAAATTCCAATTGAAAATGGCAATTTGTCTATGTTTGTGCTGACTAAATATATTCTCCTTATTTTCTTCATCTTTCCCAATACTTTTGGAAACTCTCATTTCTGCACCACCGAAGATCCACAGTTTCAAGAGATGCCAACATCATGTAGGGTGCAACAGTTTTAAACTTGGTGTACTGTTTAAAACTCAAGAAGCGAAGCTTGTCAAGAAACTCAATTGATTCATCAATGTTAACCATATTATAACATTTATCAAGATGCAGAGTTGTTAAGAGTGGTCCTTCTCGTAGACTCGGTGGATCAGTTAAGAACTTGTAATCTTCAAGGTTTATTTACACACAATGATTCCAACATCTACAACGTAAAAAGCAAAAGCAAATGGGTGAAATTATTATCTTTCTAATGTATTTAAGCGGATATGGATATAAGACTTTTAGAACAAAACTATTTTTATTATTTTTCTTTCTTTAGCTATACTTGTAATGGGTACATTACTTGTATATATTCAACCCTTTATTTTTGCTCTCAATAGAACAATAGAGAGAATATTTTCATTCCATATCTTTTGTTCATTTTTGTCACTAGCATGTCATACTTTGTCAAAATTTGAAAAGACTATTTGTGAGGAGTTAAAGTACCACAAGTATACTCTTTAAATATCAAAAGCCTCGTCTCAGTGGAAGATTTGAAACTTATGGGCTTAAAATCTTATGATTGTCATGTTCTGATGCAAGCTCTTCTCCAATGGCTATTTTTGGAATTCTACCAAAATAAGTTAGACAAGTTCTTACTCGTCTTTGACTATTCTTCAATGCTATTTATAGGAAAGTAATTAATACTACTAGGTTGGATGACATAGAAAATGAAGCTATCATTCTTTTGTGTCAACTAGAGATGTATTTTCCTCCTTCATTTTTTGAAATCATGGTCCATTTAATTGTTCATCTAGTGAGAGAAATTAGAATATGTGGTCTTGTGTTTTTATGATGGGTTTACCCAATTGAGCGATGCATGAAGATATTCAAAGGATATGTGAAGAATCCATATTGACTAGAAGCATCTATTGTTGAGCGATATATTGTAAAGGAAGCAATTGAGTTTTGTACCATGTATATGTCAGAAGTAGATACTATAGGCGTCCCGAGGTCTCGGTATGAAGGCATGAAAGCAAAGGCACATGAGGTGTGAGGGTAGTTCGAAAAGATCAACAATAGGTACTCAAGGCACACTTGTATATTTTGAACAATACTGATTATGTTCTTCCGTATATAGATGCACACAAAATATTGTTGAAGTCAATGAACCCACGTGTAAAAGAGAAATGGTTGTTGATTGAGTATAACAAGACATTTTTTAAATGGTTTAAACAAAAAATTGGTGAAAAAGATTGTGATGTTGATGAGTTGAAATGGTTAGCATGAGGACCTAACTTTGATGTCATAACATGGTCTGGATATGATATTAATAAGTTCTCTTTTTATACAAACACTGAGGATAAAAAAAGTACAATACAGAATAGCGGTGTCACCCTTGAGGAAGAGTCAATGCACTTTGCTAGTTCAAAAGACAACAATATTGTGATGGCTACAATAAGTTACTTTGGAGCAATTGAAGAAATCTTAGAAGTTGACTATGTTAAATTTAGAGTTCTAGTATTTAAGTGTAAATGGGTTGATAGTAACAAAGGAGTGCATGTTGATAACTTGGGTTTTACATTGGTTAATCTTGCAAAGATAGGTTCTAAGAAAGATCCTTTCATCATGGCCTACCAAGCAAAACAAGTTTTTTTATGTTAAAGATCCTTCTAGTGAAAGGTGGTCAGTTGTCAACCAAGGGAGAAATGAATATGATGTCAATAACCACGACGACTCAATAGTCCAATATGCTGGCAATCCTTCATTCTCAAGACACTTACCTCCAATGAAGTACATGCTACACGGAGTGATCACAATGAAAGAATATGGGAGAACATTGTAACACTCCAAAATAAAAATAAGTAACTTTTATTTATTTGTTTTTTTATTTTAATTTGAACATTGATTTTACCTAATTTGAACATTTAATGTAATGTTTATTGTTATTTTGTTAGTTTTAATGTTATGTTTATGTTTTTTTAGGTCATGGCTGATTCATCAAAGAAGACTAAAGCAGCTACAAGCTTGAGAGCTCTTACTGTTAGTCGTCTTGGTGGTTCTAGAGTTCCAATTGACATAGACCCTCAGACAAGTAGGGCTTCAGGCCCTAATCATGGCCAGTTTGTTAGTTATTTGGGTGTCTTAGCACGTTCAAAGGTCTCTATTTTGCTTCCAGACTAGGATCATGTGACTGAAACAAAGAAAAATCTGATTTGGCAGGATCTTTGTGCAAGTCATTCATTTTAAGGTTAATTACGTAATGAGTATTTTTGTTATATGTTTAATGACTTATATATTTTATTTTGCAGACAAACTTTGAGTTCAAAACCTCTAGCTTCATTAGGAAGAAGATTTTGTCATCCATTGCCATAAAGTTAAGAAATTTTAAGACAAGATTGACCAATTTCTACATCTTTGGTAAATACAAGGGGAAGTCCCCTTGTGAGAAATATGGCATTGATGAAGAGACTTGGACACAATTTTTCCAAACTTGAGAGGATCCCTCTTGGCAGGTTTATTATTTCCATCACAATTTAATCAAATCACATGATATCACAACTTAATTTTTTATTGTGTAGGACAAGAGGAGGAAAGCTCAAGACATTCAGCATAAGAATGTCACCCCCACCGATTGTCTCGAAAGGGGTGGGGGGAAGGGGTATGATTTATTGGAAAAGAAGATGATGGAAGAAACATTAAAAAGATTAAAAGAAACATCATCTTCAGAAGATGTTATTTCTCCTCCATCCCCTCCTAGTTGACATGAGAAATGGAAGTTGGCTAGGACTAAACCAGGAGGGCAGATGACATATGCACATTTCGAAGAGATTGCACGATAGATTGTAAGTTAATAATAAATTCATCATATTTGATGTCTTATTTTTGTAATTAATGTTGACATATTGTATTCTTTTTTACAGGATTCCCTGGTGGAGTAAAACCCCTAGGGAAGTTTTTGTCATCCAAGGAAGACAGGACATATTGACCACTGCTATTTGCATCGAAGAGCGCCCCCATCGTGTCTGAGATGCTGGTTATGGTGTGGGGTCAGACAATATTTTGGATCCGCTCCCCGTTCTAGCTCATCTTAGAATACAAGCATAATGGAACAAATATCTCAAATGAAAGATGAATTAAGGGGTCAATTGAAAGATCAATTAAAAGATCAATTAAGAGATCAAATAAGAGATGAGTTAAAAGATCAATTAAGAGATCAATTGAGAGATGAATTAAGAAGAGAATTGGAGCAATAGTTGGAATCCATGGGCATCTCACAGCAACACACTCCTCTACAAGAACGTGTAGTACCGAGAGTTAGCACAAAGGGGAGTTGTGCTGCTGAAGAGGAGGAGGAAGACACAAACACCGATACATCATATCGGTGTAAGTTATTTATTGGAAATCCTCCTCAACTGGTGGCAATTAGGAGAGTGTATGTCGCATCTTCGACGATTCCTACCGTGCCACTTGGAGATGATTTTGTTAGAGTGGTTGTCGAAGAAGTTAGATAGGCAAATGCCAAGGTTCTAGTGCCCATATCAGAGTTTAGATTTGTGGGAAAGACATTTGGTACATTTATTGTGTGGCCTACACATCTCCTACAGACCATTTTTTGAAGGTCTCGGGTATATTGTCATAATTTCTCTTAACGTTATTTAAATTGACACTTAATGTTATTTCAATTGATACACATTGTTTCCGTTTTACAGGACGATGGGAGGAAGGAGAACTCACCAATTGTTGGTGGTTTAAGCCCTAAGTCTCAACCACTCCAAATAGATGTGAATCCACTTTAAGAGTTGGCTACGATCTCCCACGAGTTATTTGACTCACCTTGTCCAATTCTTTGAGATGAATCCATCTTTGGTGTGGACAATGTTGGTGTACCATTATACATATCCCTCCAAGACGTGCTTGAAGTCATCCAGGGAAACCAGATGATAAACATTGCATGCATTCAGTTATGGATGATGTGAGTATACCTTTTTACATGTTATTTGATAAAATATGTTTCATCAACCACTTTTACTAATATTGATATTAACAATGCACGTACATAAATCATTTAGTTTATAGCACAGGGAATCTTGGTATTTATGGATTCCTTGAGCCACAAAGTATTCAGAAGTTTGGAAATTAAAAAATGGATTGCCAGACTTATATACAGATATGGATCTTAGAATCCATAAGGAGGATTTACTTTGCCCGTATTGTTCATTCATAAGCTTCACATCTTTATATTTTGATCTTAAGTAATTTAGTGAATATGAGAGTAATGGATTGACTATTTTAGGTCCCATTGGCAACTCATGCTTGTTTGTCCCATGGATAACACAGTTGTTTGGCTCTGTTTACTACATCGGAAGCCAAGTTTAGATATGAAACAAGTAGTACAAGGGTATGATTTAATTAACTTTAAATAATACATCACTCTTGTTTGTATAATATGCTAGTTACTAATCATCTTGGATTTTAACGCAATTAATGTTTGCAACGTTCTTTGCGGAAGATCTACATCCACATCCCAAAACCTATGTTGGATATATCCTAAGGTATTTAATTCTAAATTTTATTTTAAATTAAACTTATTAATTATTTTTTGACTTATTTCATGATTTAACTTTAGTGAAAGTGCAACAAGCAAGAAAGGGAGTTAGGAATGCGGAATTTACGTGATCCATTGGATGAAGACCATAGCCCGAGTTTGTATCACTAACTCTTGGGACCAGGTATGAAAATGTGTAAATTGTAGATAAAAATAAAATGTTTTTCAAGTTTCACATAATGATGATTAATAACACTTGTTGTAACTATATTTCTATTTTTTCAAGACCAGAAGCCATTGGACAACCAAACAATAGAAGAAATTATAAAAGAATGGGCAAGATACTTTATTATAGTTAGAAGAAATTTGTAGATATATATAAGTGTATATAACATATTCTGTACATTGTATATATATATATATATATATAAGTGTACATTGTAGATATTTGTAAAAAATATTATAGTTGCTTTTATTCAATGCAAGTTCTATTATGGCTGGCTGAATATGGACAACTAACTATAAAATTTGCAAGGTTTATGGATAGAAACCAATTCAATTTGTATCTTTTTTAAAAAATTGACACCTATTACGTCGGTTAAGACAATAACTGATGTAATTCGTCGAATATCATACAACAACATGGGATACTATGTCGGTTACTGGGCCATCATCACTATTATATTTAATAAGCCCTGCATAACAAAGTCGGGTTACTTGTTCTAGATCTTTCATTTTGAAACCAAATTATCTCATAGATATTTGTGTTCGACTTAGAAATCCCTTTAGCTATTTCAGTTTAAGCTCTTCCATTGTTTCAAAATTGTTGTCTTCCTTACCAACGTCACATGCTTTGTGATGATAGGGGGCAATGGAAACAATTTATACTACAACAAAATTTGTTGTTAGCTACGAATAATTATATACGGATTTAAATTTGTATATAAAAATCTATTATATACAGATTTTTATCCGTATATAAAATCGTGTTACATACGGACTTTTTTCGTATGTAAGAGTAAAGTGGTTTGGTGCGAAAATCTGTAGGTATAATGCGTATCTAATGTTGGCGTGTGGAAGCGAGAAATTTTTAAAGGAATTGATCTGTATAAGGATGTGTTTGGTACGGATCTTTTATACAGATGTGAAAAAAATAAATTATTGAAAAATTGAAATGTTATGTCATAAACTAGAATGCTTCTCTCGCATTGTCCAGCCCGTCCCCAAACTCAGATTTAGCTTCGTTTTCCATTTACCTTCCTTTGTCACATTGAACACAACTCCCTTCCTCACCCTCAACGTAGCTCTATTTCCAGTGTCCTTTGTCAACTCAACGTGAGCTTCCTTGAACCTAACAGTTGTTCAACTTCCTTTGTCACCCTCAATGTGAGCTTCCTTATGGCGTTGCCTAAACCTAAACCATCCTTTTGTTTTGTTCTTGTCGTAAGGTTGAGTTTCAATAGAAGATAAGGTTGAACTTCAATAGAAGAACAAAGAGTTAGGTTGACGATGACGAATGAAACCCATTGAGAAAGATAACGATATTGAACCTCCTATTTGTTATTTTTGTTCTCAAGAATATCTTTAAACTAAGCAAAGTCGAAAACTTTCTCTAATTGCATCCAATTTGTAGGTTGTATCTGTAGGTGTCAAAATCCCCAATTTTAAAAATCCTAGGTTTGTTATTCCCATATCAAAAGGGTAGCGCTAGCCCCATTGGTTATATCTAGGTAAGATTTTTTAATCCATTTAGTGAAATGTGTTAATGAATCTTTAACAATGACACTACTGCTTTATCCTTCTCCAGATTCAATGATTTATGGTTATGTTTTTTTCTTGCAATGTCTAGATGGAAATTTGATAGACTACGTTTTCTCTCATTAGCAACCTGCTTTGGACCATCCTCTGCCTAGAGAGGAAACATCATTGGTAATTTCATCCAACTCAAGCCAGGAAACCGAGGTACTAAACTGCCACTGCTCATCAGGTCAGTGGTTACAAATGTAGTTTGCTTATTGAACTTCAACTCAATCCTTTTGTTTCTGGTGCTCACAATGCAGTCATTTGAAAGGAAATTCTCTACTCTTTTTTCATCTTATTTTTTTTATACTAAGAGTATTTATGTACTGATTTGTGGAAATAGACTCTAATTCTATGTCTTTACTTATCTTCTTCCATTCCATGCTTTGCCATTCCTACATATGCAACATGAATAACATTAAATTATTAAATTCCATACTGCATTAGACCAATAATCAGACCAGTTAGTTCAAGTAAATTCCAAAAATCTTCTCCAAACAGAAAACATCTTTCAACATGGCACACTATGTTTGTTTGTTTCGGTCTCTATTCTGTTGCGAGTTAAGTGAAAGGGAATTTGTTCGATCTCGGTTCTGTTGCACATTATCTGTTCTATTTGTTCCTTTGTTTGTTTGTTTGAGAATAATTAGGTAAAAGGGAAAGAACACTGAACACTGTCTATACTTTCCTATCAGCTTGATATATAGAAGATAATTAAATAACTAAAACATTAAATCTAACTTTTTTTATTAAGTCGGTTTATGCTTCCTTATCATCTGACAGAGTCATCAAAAACAAAATAAAATTAATCCGTACCTTTTAAGTTTTATTTTTATTTAATTATCTTTATAATAGATTATCTTTATTTAATTAATATATTTATTTATGCAATTAACTATAATATAATTGTAATTATTTTGATAATAATGTTATTAACACGTATTAATACATTACATTATAATAAAATGAATAACTAAAATGAAAATATTAAAATAATCAATAAAATAAAATAAATAAGTTAAATAATGTATTATAGGTTTATCAAATGTTTTCTTTATATATATATAACATTGAGTTCCACCAATCACTGATACAGTAAAGAAAATTAACTATGCAGGTCAAAGAACATGTGAACTTTAAATTTAAAAGAACATTTTTTCACTCAATATTACTATAATGGCTAATGTTATTATTATGAATGAATAAATAAATAGAAGTTTTAGATAGAATTTAGATGAAGAATACTTTGAACTTTAGATATAGAAAACATTTTCTTTCATTTTTTACTTGTATTATGATGAAGTAATAATTTTTGTTTTCTATTTCAGATTTGGCAAGTTTAGACTGTTCAAAATACTTCCTTGAAGACAAGTACAGTAACAAAACCTCTTGGCCTCATATTTTATAGTTTTTAATTGTATGTGTAATTTTATTTGGTATTGGTTGATTTATTTTCATTTGAAATTTTCATGTTATATCCATTTTATTATATTGTGTGATGATGGAAATGGATAAAAGAGGGCTTTTTGCACTTGATCTCCAAATAGGATTTTTTGCAAGCCTTGTCGAACTTGCTCTTCTGATTCATGATGTCTGAAAAGAACTTATGTTGTCTGCAAAGCTTGTCAACTGCTTCTAGAGTCA
>Ga0209489_106333_pt1 | contig 19177 bp, 12 predicted proteins | sample SiratrowhiteBW_FD_187527 | JGI IMG/M metagenome (GOLD analysis project Ga0209489, IMG submission 187527) | Root nodule microbial communities of legume samples collected from California, USA - Siratro white BW (SPAdes) (version 2) | ecosystem: Host-associated > Plants > Roots > Nodule | place...
TAAATATAGATTAAATATATATATATATATATATATATATATATATATATATATATACATACATATATTTAAAATTCTCGGGATGTTACAACAGTCACACCACCATTCATTCAATTTGACTTTAAAGGACATAGGTCGGCATCGAAGATGGAGAGAGGCTATCTCCCGAACATCAAATTCTGTATTGTCTTGATTAAATCTTTGGACATGACACATGACAGATTGTTGTTGATTTTTCCTTAGTGAAGTAGCAATATCTTTAGGAAATTGATGGCCACCTGCTATCATAGATGTAACCTTGGTACCTCTCTCAACAAACCACAAACTCGTTCTTTGAAAGGTTGTCCTAACAAGAGCCCAAATGGGTAAGGATCGTGCTTCCTTCAAGATAGAATTCATTCATTCAGCCAAATTAGTTGTCATATGACCATATCGTTTACCGCCATCATAGGCTTGAGTCCACTTTTCAAGTGGTATGCGATCTATCCACAAAGTTGCCTGGCGGAATTCTGCTCGCAATGCAGATAACTTGGCTTGAAGTATGAGTTGTTTCATTTCATAACCTGCCACATAATTGGTATTTAAATTACAAAGAAATATATATATATATATATATATATATATATATATATATATATATATATAAATTAAGGAAGTTAAGGAATATACATACCCATGTTAATTAGTTGTCTTTTAAGCTCCGCATTTTTAAACTTCTTATTGAAGTTTGATACAATGTGTCAGATGCAAAACACTGATTGCAACCCATATGCTTCCCAACAAACATCTGGAGATTCTAATGCTAATAGTATGGTTGAGCCTCTGTCAGTTATGAGGCAGACATTTGGTTGTGGTGTGACATTTGCACACAATAACTGAAAGAACCCTATCATTGCCTCCTTTGTTTCTTGTTAACAGATTTTCAACAAGTGTACTGAGTCCATAAGTAATATAGTAGTAAGAAAAGTATCATATCCACAGGGAATGAGAACTGTAAATTGAATTACACCAAATTGTATTATGAACAAATAAACAATAAAATAATGATTTAATGAATTGGAAAATTGTTATAACAAAGTAACAAATAGTAAAAATGCGAGTTTAATAATAATAAAAAGCCTTGGGATTGAATCGTAATATTCTCCTTCGCATACACTACTAACCTAATTCAATATCATCTCCTCCAATTACCAATCTGCGCAAATAAAAGTCTTTTCAACCTGATTCCTCTAGCATTGAATTTGATAAACTAAATTACCTAGCTTCTATCCCTAATTGCTAGAATAATTTAATTAGTATTAAGATAGTTACTATAAGCAGTCATTACATTATAATCCATCGCTGAACTTATACATGTAATGCATTTACGTTTAATTCCAATTCCAAAAAGTGTTTTCCAGTCACAATGAGAAATCTAAAATAAATCAAGATATAATGAAACGTAAAACAAAGGTTTTTTTCGTAAGTCACGTCTTCAATAACGTTGACATCTTCAATTTAAGGCTTCGCTTATGATGGACTTTAAGTGAGTTTAAGCGAAAAGTCATTTATGCTCTTTTCCTCAATTTCGGTGCCTCTATTCTCTCTCCCTTCAGATTTAACCTAATTCTCAACAAAATTTTCTCTTTCCACAATAAAACGCATTAAATTGAAAAATCAATAATAAAAGAAAATAAAATCAAATCTAAATCGAATTAATAACAAAATTAACCTAATTACTAACAGAATCAATCACAAAATCAACTAAAAATCAACGTTTATCAAAAGTCTCCCCACTTAGCTTCTTGCTTGTCCTGAAGCAAGACAATCACAAACTAAGATCACAAACTCTCATAATTCACGTGCAATTCTTTTATTCCAACCACGTCTCTTAAAATTAAGCAATCACCTGCAGCTTGAAAAATTTGAAATTTAACAATCCAATGTTCAGATAACAAAATACAATTCATGACAGGATACTCTCAACTCACACAATTCTCACCACTGTTTCTCTCAAAAGTGACATATTACTCTCAATCAAAAATTTTTTATTCATTTATCAAAACAAATCAACCCTACAATTAATAAGTCAGAAGGTCTTTCCAAGGTTATAATGTGGCCTAGCTACAAAGAACTTTTGGTTTTTCTTGGAACACAAAATACTCAAGTAGTTTCGCAAATTATGAATACAACTCAAATCGTTCTTGAAAATCTAATTCAACTGTGACTTCTTAACCAGCTTTAGTCTGAATCAACTACTATACCATTCAATTTTCTCACCCAAGCAATAAACATAGCTCACACAGATTCACTATGTACCCCTTTTCAACTACTATTTTTCTTTTATTTTCCATATGTACAGAAAATAATTAAAATCTAGAACCATTTTTTTTAATGGGTACACCATTACAGCAGCCTATCACGACTTTCACAGTTTCTTTTGAAATTCAACTCCCTTTTTCAATTCCTCTTCAAGTTGTATCATAATTTCCTAACTACTCATACCCAAGGTGGATTTTATGGACATATGGCTCATGGTTCCAAAAAAATTACTATAGGCTCAAACTGGCTTGTAATTGAATTCCTCTCATCTCACCAGGTAGCTTTTTGGCTCTAGCTCTGATTTACGCTCAATCAAACAACTTGCCTTCATCATTCTTATCAACACAAAGTCAATTCTATCCTAACAAATTTAAGCAACAATTAATGTCAAGTAAATATGCACTCACAATGTACTCTCAGTGTATCACTCCCTCACATACTGTTTCACTCATATCCTGTCACTCATTGTTAATGTTAATCCTTCCACCCTCATGCTATCTTCCTAATTTCCTATCACTATTGGCTCAAGCTCAAAAATAAGACTACGCTACTTATATGCACACAAAATTTGCAGTTAACAGCTCTAGCCATTCCTATTAATCCCCCAAACATCATAGGCACATTCAGCACCAAATATATCATGTTCTACCAACTAGTTCAGCTTGTGCCTAAGTCTATTACAGTTATCCATGGTGTGCAAAGTTAATACAGTCATTCATCATCAAATATATACAATAATCCAAAATTAAAAAGAACTCTACTACCAATTTTGTCTCTGGTTAACTTTCTTCCTAGTCAACATCTCAAAATATCATTAGCAAAACAACAACATCGGTACATCAAAGGATCATCAAAACAGTAGCAATCTTCAATCTTCATCAGCAACCTTCAGTAGTTGTTATCCTCCTTTTTCTGCAACAGTCCTCAGTAGCTGCTCTGCTCATCCTCTTCCTCTTCAACTGCCTCTGTATCCTTCGAAGATTCATCGGATGATATATCGTTGTTCCCGACTGAGTCCTCTCCTTCATGTGCTTGTTCCTCCTCCTCTGTGTCTAAGGAGATCACAAATTGTGTCTTCAAGGGCTCCACATTTTCATTAAAAACAGGGCCCAAAGGCCCTGCTACTGCCATTCTTGATGTCCTTAACCTCCTCGGTGGTTCCTCTGCTGGTCTCTTTGCTCTTGCTCTCCTTGATGATTCTTCTGCTGGTGGTTTTGTGGCTGGTGGTTCCTTTGATGGTGGTTCTGTGGCTGATGGTTCTGCTGAAGCAGCTGCTGGGGCTACCTGAGGTTTATTTTCTGCCCTTGCCTCCTGGTTCCTTGCAGTGCTATGTACTTCAGCATTCTCATTGTCTCCCCCTCCTACTGAACTTGGCTTGTCCCCATGCCAGTTCATGTAGGATGACAATTCCTCCTCATCCATAAAAGTTTGGTCCCTCATTGCATGATAAATTTGCATCATAAAACGACAGATGGCACTTCGTTGATCTTCCAGATGAAGAATGTGCCTCATTACTCATTTTTCAACAACCTCGAGTGTTGGTGAAGAGGGTGATGTTGATGGGGTGGGAGTTTGATTCCTTAGCTCTGGGTTTTCTTCCGGGTTCGTGCAATGGTGATCAATAAATTTTTTGTCAATTGGATTCCTTATTTTCAGTCTTGTATCCACAATTATACCATTCTCTGCACACAAACCTGTTATCAACGCTAGAAGTCCTAGTGTTCCCAACCTCTGCTCTGTGAATTCGCTCCCAATCCACGACTCATTGTATTTCATCTGAAATTACCCTTGCTATGTTAATGGTGTAGTCATCCTGGGTTATGGAAAACAGTAAGTTGCTCCTTCCAATGTTCACGTCAGATACGTGGTCTATTGGTATCACATTGGCTAACATGAATGTTAGCCATACCTACGATAGAGTTCTCATATTGCTTCTCCTTATGCGGATCTCTTTGTCAGGCATACATAGAGCTGCACCAATCTGATACCCTTTACCAGGTATACATAGAGCTGCAACAACATTCCTGTTACTAAATCCTTTTTTTTTCTGCTACAGAGCCTCTGATAGTGACATTTTTCCTCCTGCCTAGGAAATGAGTTTCCTAGAAAATCGTCAATTGCTTGGGGACTGTAAGAAATCCACTTGCCCCGCCCCATGGTTTTTTTGGGTCTCCTGTCTTGCCTTTTTGCCCAGGCATTAGCACAATATTCTCTAACAATGTTTGCATCAAACTTCCATAATGGTTCTGCCAACTTCTTTCAATTCCTCCTTAGTATTCCCATGAGGAAAGCAACATAGTCTCCAGGCCTTAGGTTCACCCGCCTCTCAAGAAGAAACTTCCATCTAGTGAGTTCCTCATACCTTATAACCTTATTCCGTTCAAAAATCGTCTTGTTGTACTTTGCTTTTGGAAGTTCGTCGATTGATCTTCCTCTGGGGTTTCGGAAGTGATGACCTCATCAAAGAACGGGTCGTCAATCCTCTGTCTTTTCGACAGTCGCACCAGAGCAGTGTGCTTGATTCTTGGCATCCTGCAAATCAAAGTTAGCACCAAAAGAAACTGAACACAACTTGCTATTGCCTGTCCCTTCGCTCGGAATCCCTAAAAATCTAAACTTTTCCCCAGCCTAAAACCCTAGACTACCTGACAACTTCCTACTTTCACAATGCGGTCTCGACAGAACCCCACAACCTTAATCTTCTAACCTAACAACAATGGAAGATGATTAAATGCACTAGGTTTCTAAGATTGTAGGAGAGCATGAAAGAGTGTACCTGGATTTCTCCAACCTAGCGCAGATAGGAGAGAAGGTGAAGGGTTTGCTCAGAGTAGAGAGAGAATACTCTAAAAAGTTCTAGTATGAAGTGACCTTGTGACACAAGGCACTGTCATGTTATGTTGTTATATTGCACCAGTGTGCGCTAAGTGAGAAATAGCTCAAGCACTAGGCCTAGCTCAATCCTCAGGCCGAGTGTTTCAGTTTCAAAAATTGCTAAATAATTTTTTTTGAAACGCAAAACAAACTACCCGAAAACTTAAACTTAATCTACTAGATCTCTATCTAAAGAAACAAAATAACCCAAAATTCCACAATTCAAATACTGGATTGCCTTCCAGCAAGCGCTCGTTTAACGTCATATAGCTTGACGTCTGAATTTCAATCCTCCAACTTGATCACTGAGATGAGTTTCTCAACTTCACCTCCTTTATAATGTTTCAGCCTCCGACCATTTACCATCCAACTCCTTTGAGTTTTGGCATCTTCAATTTCAATTGCACCATAAGGCTTAACCTGTTTGACCACAAAAGGTCCTGATCATCTCGACTTTCACTTGCTTGGGAACAACTTCAATCTGGAATTGAATAAAAGAATTAGTTATCCCGACACAAAACTCCTCTTCAACAGCTTCTTGTCACGATAAGCTTTGATGCACTCTTTATACAACCTTGATGATTGATACGCATTCAACCTCATTTCTTCAAGCTCAAGTAACTGGATTTTTCTCTGTTCAACAGAAACTTTGGAGTCAAAATTCAACCACTTCAATGCCCAAAAAGCTCGATGTTCTATTTCCACAAGGAGATGACAAGTTTTCCTATGGATCAATTGAAATGGAGACAAAGCAGTTGGGGTTTTGAAAGCTGTTTTGTAAGCCCACAGTGCTTCATCTAACTTTATAGCCCAGTCTCTACGTGATGATGACACTGTTTTCTCTAGAATTCTCTTCACCTCCCTATTAGAAACTTCTGCTTGCCCATTTGTTTGGGGATGATAGGTTGTAGCTATCCTGTGTTTCACCACAAAATGTGCAAAAGCCTTCCTCAATTCTGCATTACAGAAATGAGATCCTCCATCATTGATCACCACTCTCGGTGTTCCAAACCTGCAAAAATATGTGTGTCTTCAGAAACTTGATCACTGTTTTTGCATCTGCCTTTTGAGTTGGAACTGCTTCCACCCATCGCGAGACATACTCCACAACCAGCAGAATATATTCATACAAAAATGAACTAGGCAATGGGCCTATGAAATCAATTCCCCAATAGTCGAACACTTCAATTTCTTGAATGTTCCTCAATGGCATCTCATGTCTTCTTGAGATGGTTCCTGTCCTTTGGCAATTGTCACAATGTTGCACATGTATGTGAGCATCTTTGAACAGAGTTGGCTAAAAAATCTTGACTGCAGTACCTTAGCAATTGTTCGCTCCCCATTAAAATATCCTCCATAAGGAGAGTTGTGACAATGCCAAAGTATATTCTGAGCTTCTGTTCCAGTAACACACCTCCTCAACAGATTGTCAGCACCCATCTTAAACAGATAAGGATTGTCCCAAATGTACTGATTTGAATCCTTCAATAATTTTCTCCTCTGCTGCCAATCCATAGTCTCAGGTATAATTCTAGCAGCTTTGAAATTTGCCATATCAGCAAACCATGGCCTCTCCTGTACCACTAGTAACTTTTCATCAAGAAATTCATCTATAACTTCAGCTTCCCTAACAATAACTTCTTCATTAGCCAATCTGGATAGATGATCTGCTACATGATTCTCGCTTCCCTTCTTATCTTTAATTTCCAGGTCAAATTCTTGGAGTAACAACATCCAGCAAATTAGCCTGAGTTTTGAATCTGGCTTGGTTAGCAGATACCGGATAGCAGCATAATCAATATAAACTGTGACTTTAGAGCCTATAAGATAAGCTCTAAACTTCTCCAATGCATACACAATTGCCAACAACTCCTTCTCAGTAGTAGTATAATTACTCTGAGCATCACTAAGCACCTTGCTAGCATAGTGTATGACATAAAACAAATTTTCTTTCCTCTGCCCCAGCACAGCCCCTACTGCATAGTCACTAGCATCACACATTAGCTCAAAACCAATACTCCAGTCTGGTACAGTAGTCAACTTCTCCTTTAAGCAGTCAAACACCTTTTCACACTCCTTATCGAACTTAAAAGTTGTATCCCTGTTCAACAGATTACACAAGGGTTTAGCTATCTTTGAAAAATCTTTAATGAATCGCCTATAAAACCCTGCATGGCCAAGAAAACTTCTAATTTCCTTCACATTGGTAGGTGGAGGCAGCTTCTCAATGATCTCAACCTTTGCTTTATCCACCTCTATCCCACGTTTAGAAATTTTGTGGCCTAACACAATACCTTCAGTGACCATGAAATGGCACTCCTCCCAATTCAGTACAAGATTAGTCTCCACGCATCTCCTCAATACTACATCAAGATTCTTCAAACATGAATCAAAGGTTGATCCAAAAACCAAGAATTCATCCATGAAAACCTCTATACAATTCTCCACCAAATCTGCAAAAATAGCTAGCATACACCTCGGAAAAGTGGCTGGTGCATTACATAATCCAAATGGCATTTTTCTGTATGCAAAAATACCAAATGGACATGTGAAAGCTGTCTTTTCTTGATCTTGTGGATCCACTATAATTTGGTTATAGCCTGAATAGCCATCCAAAAAATAGTAGTATGTCTTCCCTTCTAACCTCTCCAACATCTGATCCATGAATGGCAAAGGAAAATGATCTTTCTTTGTAGCTTGGTTCAACTTCCTATAGTCAATGCACATTCGCCAGCAAGTAACTGTTCTTGTGGGGATCAATTCGTTCTTCTCTTTATGAATAACAGTTACTCCACTCTTCTTTGGAACCATCTGAACTGGACTCACCCAAGCACTGTCTAAAATTGGATAAATCATTCCAACTTCCAACAGCTTCTGCACCTCCTTCTTCTCTACTTCTTTCATGGCTGGATTCAACCTCCTTTGTGGTTGTGCAACTAGTTTGAAATCAGCCTCCATATGAATACGGTGCATACAATATGCTGGGCTAATTCCCTTCAAATCTGACAATTGTCATCCAATAGCTCCATGATTGAGTTTCAACATCTCAATCAACCTTCTTTCCTGCTCAACAGTTAAGGAAATGCTAAGAATCACAGGTTTCTTAGCATCTCCTTCAAGAAAATTGTATTTGAGATGAGGCGGTAGCACTTTCAGCTCTAATGTCTCCTCTTGAACAGAGTTTTCAACTGCCAGATTCTCTCCGTTTTCTGTCTTCTGTGTCAGTTCCTTAGCCTGGTCTAACTCGTTAGCCAGAGCTAATGCCTCTGTATCACCTAGTTCAAACAACTCCTCTGTTGGTTTAGTGATAACCTGCAGTAATACATCAGGACTGCTCAAATTCTTGATTTTCTTACCACACTCCTCTTCAATCATATCAATTCTGAAACAACGCTTTGTATCTTTAGGGTGCTTCATAGCCTCAAAAACATTGAAGCTCACTTCCTCATTCTCAACACATACCTTCAACTTCCCCTTATCAACATCTATGATCACTTTTGCTGTCTTCATAAAAGGTCTCCGCAAAATCAAGGGAACATCCACATCCTCCTCAGTATCCATCACAACAAAATCTACTGGAAAGAGGAACTTGTCCACTTTAACCAGCAGATCTTCAATAATTCCATATGGACGCTTAATGGATAGGTTTTCCAATTGTAGTGTCATGCGTGTAGGCCTGACCTCTACCTCTCCAATTCTTCTCAGCATAGACAACGGAATCAAATTGATACTAGCACCTAAATCTAGTAGTGCCTTACCAACGTACAGATTTCTCACTGTGATAGGCAATGTAAAACTCCCAGGATCACAAGATTTCTATGGAATGGCTTTCAGAATAATTGCGTTGCATCCTGCCTCCAATTCCACTGTCTCATCTTTTGGAAATTTCCACTTTTTGGTGAGAAGTTCCTTCAGGAACCTAGCATAAGTAGGCATCTGCTGCATTGCCTCGGTAAAAGGTATGTTAATTTGCAAGTTTTTCAAAATTTCTATGAATCGAATGAACTATCTCTCAGCCTCTCTTTTGAAGGGTGCATGAGGATAAGAAACATGTTTGAGAGGAATTCCCTCTTCAATCTTCCTCCAAATCTGCCCCTTCTCAGCCTGTTTCTTGCCACTGTCCTCTATTGATTTTTCATTTGCTTTCATGGATTCAACATCTACACTTTCCTCGACTGCCACAGTTTATGATTCAACTCTATCCTCTGATCTGTCTTCACCAGTTTCTACAACATTCTTCACTTCAACTATTTTCCTTCAATTATCAGCAACTTTTATGGTCATATCAGAACCAACTTGCTTCCCACATCGAATGGTGACAACTTTGCACTGTTCTTTCGGATTGGTCTGAGTATTGCTAAGAATTGTCCTCCCTGCTGCTCTGTCATTTGCTTAGCCAACTGTCCTACTTGAGTCTCCAAATTCCTCATAGATGCTTCTTGATTCTTCTGATGTGTTATAGTGGCCTACATAAACTTCTCAAGAGTATCCTCCAGCTTGCTTGTGCAGTCTTGCGGTGAAGGGTACTGTTGTTGCAGCTGTTGTTGGTACATAGGCTGTCTTCCTGCATTTCCAGCATCTTGCTTCCAGCCCCAATTTTGATTCATATTATTCCTCCAACTTGTAGGTGGATTACTCGGGTAATTCCCTGGATGGCCAGCTTGCCTGCCTGGAACTCCCATATATTACACTTCTTCCCCTCCTACATTCGGCTGAGGACAGTTTCCAGCCACATGAGTTCCTCCACATGCTTCACAAACTACTGGTACATTCTGATAAGTCACTGGCAGTGTAGTTTGAATAGCCTGCAACTGCTGCGGTAGCTTGGCCATCTGCTTTTTCAAGGCCTCTACTTGTTGCGTCAACAGTTTGTTCTGAGTCAATATTGCATCCTAAGTATTCAACTCTAACATTCCTTTCTTTTGCATGTTGCTTCGATCATGTTGTGCCTGATAATCTGTTGATGTAAGTGTATCAATAATCCTGTTGGCCTGCTCCACATCCACGACCATCATCGTACCTCCTGCTGCAGCGTCCAAGATCATCTTAGTCTTTGGTCTTAGCCCATTGTGGAAGATATTGAGCTGAGCAATCTCCTCAAATCCATGATTAGGACACCTCCTCAACATGGTCTTGAACTTATCCCATGTTGCACAAAAAGCTTCATCTGCCCCCTGGCAGAAATTTGAGATGTTTGACTTGGCTTTGATAAGCCGAGATAGGGGGAAAATTTTCTGCAAAAACTTCTCCTTGACCTCACTCCATCTTCTCAGACTTTGATTGGGATGAGAATTCAACCAATCTTTTGCTTTCCCTATCAGTGAGAATGGGAACAACTTCAAATATGCAGACTCCTTGTCTCGCTCTTCGATTCCCATAGTAGCCATCAACTCATAAAATGTGGATATATGAGTATGAGGGTCCTCATAATCCAATCCCATGAATTGCGTATTACTTATGAGAGTCAGATACGCTGACTGCATTACAATGCATAGTCCCCCAGAACTCTCCTTGGTGGTAGATCATTACGGCCATTAGGTTCATCCACCATGATTGCACCACAACTCTACTCCTCTACTCGATTCTTCTGCTTGCGCTTCCTCCTTTGCCTAAGTTGTCTCAGCATTTTGTTGATATTCGAATCAAAAAGCAATTGTTCTTCCTTCCCCTGATTTCTCAAACGCATCAACCACTGTACTAACAAAGAATGTAGCAGTCAAAAAAGATTAAAAATTCACAAAACAATTAATGTAAAATCCAATTTCCAAATCTTAACTGTTTCCAGGAATGGCGCCAAAAACTTGTTAACGGATTTTCAGCAAGTGTACTGAGTCCATAAGTAATACAGTAGTAAGAAAAGTATCGTATCCACAGGGAACGGGAATTGTAAATTGAATTACACGAAATTGTATTATGAACGAATAAACAATAAAATAAGGATTTAATGAATTGGAAAATTGTTATAACAAAGCAACAAATAGTAAAAATGCGAGTTTAATAATAATAAAAAGCCTTGGGATTGAATCGTAATATTCTCCTTCGCATACACTATTAACGTAATTCAATATCATCTCCTCCAATTACCAATCTACGCAAATAAAAGTCTTTTTAACCTGATTCCTCTAGCATTGAATTTCATAAACTAAATTACATAGCTTCTATCCCTAGTTTCTAGAATAACTTAATCAGCATTAAGATCAGTTGCTATAAACAGTCATTACACTATAATCCATCGCTGAACTTATACATGTAATGTATTTACGTTTAATTCCAATTTCAAAGAGTGATTTCCAGTCACAATGAGAAATCTAAAATAAATCAAGATATAATGAAACGTAAAACAAAGGTTTTTGGATTCAATGATATAAAAATATAATTAAGAGTGCATTTGAAGTGAGAAATTACATTCAATCCCAAGAGAAAGGAAGTTAGCTACGCATGGTAGCCATGAAAATACAAAAGAAAAAGAAAAGAATGGAGCTTGATGACGGCAGCCTCCAAGAGATCTCCACAAATGATAGGTGATGAGTGAGAAGTGATGATGATCCCTCCGTTTGACCCTAGCCTCCCTTTTATAACTTTCGCCCCTTGAATTACGTCAAAGTGCGGCCGTTATTTCGTAAGTCACACCTTCAGTAATGTTGACATCTTCAATTTAGGGCTTCGCTTATGATGGACTTTAAGTGAGTTTTAGCCCAGGCTGTGTCTTTAACTTAAGCGAAAAGTCACTTACGCTCTTTTTCTGCTCCTTTCCTCAATTTCGGCACCTCTATTCTCTCTCTCCCTTCAGATTTTACCTAATTCTCAACAAAAAAAATTCTTTCCACAATAAAACGTATTAAATTGCAAAATCAATAATAAAAGAAAATAAAATCAAATCTAAACCGAATTAATAACAAAATCAACCTAGTTACTAACAGAATCAATCACAAAATCTTCACAAAATCAACTAAAAATCAACACTCATCATTTCTCCTTCAACAATTGCGAAAGCCAATGGAAATATATTTCAATTCAAATCTTGACTAATTGCAGTTAACAAAGTTCCATGATATTTTCCAGTTAAAAAGGTTCCATCAACTTTGATAATGGGCTTGCAATAATTAAACCCGTCAATACAAGGTTTAAAAGCTTAGAAGACACGCTCTAATATGTGACAGGAATTGTCTTCTACACCGTTAACAACAACTGGTTGAGTGACATACTCTACAATTATTCACGGAAGACTTTCTTGTAAAGCTTGCAACCATCTTGGAAGATAATTATATGAGTCTTCCATTCACCGAATTCCATGGCAAGAGCCTTTTGCTTTGCCATCCAGGCTTTTTTATACATGACAGTATAACCATACCGATTTTTGATTTCTGCAATCAAACTTTTCACTGGGATCGAGGGATTTATCCTTACATAATTGACCACGATCGATGCAATTTGGTGTGAATCAAGGTTGACGTGTGATCTTGTGACATTATAGTTGACAGACAAATGTGAGGCACTTTAATTCGTTTGATCTCCCATTAGTCTCTAATTTTAGAGTAAGATGCTCGAAGTCGCCACTAACAACCGTTGTTATAGTCAAACACATTTAAGGACATATATATCTATCTTTGATTCGACAACCACGAATTTGTACCCTTGCTGAATGTGGAACTGTTTTATTCCAAATATTGTTGAGTCTTTGGAACTAAAACACATGTGCTCATGAAGTTCATATTCCATATTGGTTGTTGTTGTGGTGTTGGACTGATATGAATGAACCGTGTTTCTTGGTTCATCACCTTCAATATCCATGACATCAGGATCTTCATCGTCTGAGCTAGAATCAATTATCATGTCTCAGATAATTGGTTCTTCTTCAAACATTGTAGAACTACCATTATCCATGGATATTGTGATTTCAAAGTATTTGAGAGGAGATATTTTGATATGGAATGGGAGCAAGAAGATGTCACGTGAAGTGAAATGAATATGTTGGTTTCGTTCACGCATTTATGTTTAGTATATATATGTCGTGTTGAAAAAAAATTAAAAAGTACAAAAGCCCACATGGCAAGACTTTTCAAAACCCTAATTCTCTGCGTTCTTTCTTACAATGTCGTGGGTCCCGTTCGCATAATGGTAAGTTGTGGTTCACAAAAAGCCTGCTTCTACAACAATCTTGACAGAAACCTTGTCTCTCATTCACTAGTGATTGAATGAGAATATTACACATGTTTAATGTGCAGTGCCTAATGTGTAGGTTGGTTTTGATTTTTTTTTAGAAGTTTTTCTTCTTTACTGTTATGTAGAGTAATAGCTTGTGCAGAAGCGTGAAAATGAATAGTTTTTTCCTCATATATGGATTCAGTTTCGTACACTTTAATTTGGCCAAATTCAGACTTCAGTATATATTTTTTAATTCAATTTAAATGTAACTCCTTTATTTAAGTGAGGCAGGGGATTCTCCTTCTTTCACATGACTCATTCAACGACCATTCACGGTTGCAGATGGTTCACTTCTTAAGAATCTTCAAGCTTTGCAATATTTTGCAGATAAATTTCACTTCACAGTTCATTTCTTACTGGTATCTTCAAGCTTTCGAGTGTTCTGTTGTAGATTTCACTTTAAGGTTCATTTTTTAAAAGCATCTTTAATCTGTTTTTAGCACCAGTCAACAATTAGAGGTACGTCTGTGAATCATCTGTGAAGTAAAGATTTCAAAATTTTCAGAAAACGCAGTGAGTAGGTTAGTGGAAGATTTTATTATATGTGGTTAAGATGAACCTACTTGGTTGGAGATAAACGTAGACTCTCTAAACTTTTAATTTATATTCGTTTTGTTATTTTGTGAGTCACTTTGTCTTGATGGAAAGATGAAAAGGTTCAGAGAAATGGTTGTTCCTTGGAACCAAGAAAGTGGCGTTGTCTCATAATTAACTTCAAAAAATTAATCATAAATGATAATAATTATTAAAAAGGTTTTTTTATTTAATTAATATTCATTTTGTTATTTTGGTGAGATACTTTCTCTCGATGGAAAGCTGAAAAGGTGTAGATAAATGATTTCAAAGGAGTGTTCCTTGCAACCAAGAAACTGATGTTGTCTCATAATTAACTTAAAAAAATAATTAATCATAAATTGATAATAATTATTAAAAAAAAAATTCTTCATTTCATTAATATTTATGTTGTTATTTTCATGAGATGATTTCTGTTGATAGAAAGATGAAAAGGTGCAAATAAATGATTTCAAAGGAGTGTTCCTTGCACCAAGAAACTGTTTCTTGTAATCAACTTAAACAAATAATTAATCATAAATGATAATAATTATTAAAAATGTTTCGTTTATTTTATTTTTGAGTGATAATGGTACTTGATCTTTTTAAGTTTTAATTGTATTAATGAGTGACTCTGTTAATATTTAGTTTTTCAGTTTTTTTTTTAAATATCAGTTTTTTTCTTTTAATTATGTTTAGTTTTTTATGTTTCAATAATTTGTTCCACTATATTTAAAATTGTGCCACTATTTATATGTCTATGATTTTTTAATTAAAGTAATTAAAGTATAGATCTTTTCGTTTATTAAGAATTGAGTTGTTAAACTGTGACAAATTTATTTCTTTCTTAAAAAAAAAACCACACCAACAAAATTGAATTTTGTTGCTTCTAATGTCAACCTTACCCAAATTAAATTTTGCACATTAAGTTAAAATTATATTCAAATGTATTTTGTAAAAATTAAATTATTTAATTGTGTTTATAGGTTGGCTTTATTTTACTTTAATAAACATAAATATATACAAAATTTTATAGTGGGTGGTGAAAGAAAAAGCATTGAAGTTATTAACATTAGTTAATTTTATTAATTTATAATTTATGTTTTATTCCATGTAATTTAAAGTCATATCTTTTTATTTGATTTCATTATTATCATTAAATGGACCGCATTACACCAATTACTACTAGTTGCACCCATCTTTAATGTAGCACCCTTATTTACTACTTGCACCTCCTTATTAATGCATGTACCCCTTGTTTACTGCACCACTTGTTTACTAATTGCACTTCTGGTTGAGTACTACTACTCACACCCTCTTAACACATGCACCCCGTTGACTACTTTCTCTCATCTTGAGGTTTGTATAGAAATGGCATATAATCAACATCTTCCAGCTAACATGTCTCTATTGCGACTTGAACAAAAACACGTGATTAAAGCAATTTGGGAGGGTAACGAAAGATTACTTCGCCCTCGACGACATGTAATTTATTGCATGAAGCACAACGATAAATTCGATCACCGTGTAAAAAACTTAATTCATCAACCTGGATTTGGGCACTTCCTCATGCTAACCCATATAGAGATTAATCATCACTTAATCAGGTTTTTTCCTTTCAACTACCCATACTTTTATTATACATTTTAGCATAATATACTACTTACTAATGCTAATGTCATCTATTGTAAACAGTTCTTGTGGACTCCGTATCGTCGCAATAAACTAAGTCGTCTGATAACCATTCAAAATTCTCTGTAAGTCAAGCAGTAGTTCCTCTTATATGTTTTGCTACAGTGGAACTACATCAAGTTGATCAAGTGATGAGACAATTTGGGTTTTGTCAAAATATTCTAAACGACCCCTTAAATCTCGATCAGTTGCACAAGGAGGACATGAGGGGTAGAACTGATAGATATTGGCCACAATATCATGCAACATGGATACAAATGTGGAAGACTCGCCATAGCCATGTAATTCAAGGATTTTCATTCAACGGAAATGGCCACTTGCGTGATAATACCCCTTACATGCGATGGTATATCGGACATACTATCCGATACATTACCCCACCCCAACCTTCTTCTGACGATGATGTAAGTTTATTTTTCATTTGTCATATATTATTGTTTTCTCATTAATTTTAAACTAACACATTGTTTTGCATCAATATGACACACTGCAAGAGCCTCAACAACCACACCGTCACAGCTTTCACTTGGGCTCTTCCTCCGGTGTTGATCCACACCGCCACAACTTCCACTTTGGGTCTTCTTCTAGTGCTCAACAACATGGTTTTGGTCAACTAAGTGGCATGTTTGGATATATGGGCTATCACCAAAATATGTCGTCGCAACTTCCATTCCAGGTCCCCACCACTTTCACCGCTTTTACATCGCAAGAAAATATGTTTTCTGCTACATCAAACATGTTTGGGACTTCCACTATGACACCACCATCAGCATTCCGTAGATTATCACCCATGCATTATTATCGACCAACCATGCCTCTTGAAGGGTTTGATAATCCATCTCACGATAATCCACCACCACCACCACCTCCTCCAACCGAACCTAAGCCACAGCGACCTCGAAGGCAAAAAAGAAGACCCCCATGTGGCACATCATCACGTAAATAGTTTTTTTTCATCTATGTAACTAAAACAATCATATTTATGTCAATTATTATTTTGTTTATTTTATATTTCACTACAAGAAAAATCTTGTTTAGAGACCAATTTTTAGCTACCAAATGAAATAGTTAGTAATTGTGACCAAAATAGTCACCAAATTAGATTTTGGTTACTAAATAACTACAAAATAGAAGTAATGATTGAATTTAGTGACCAATTAAGTGAAATAATTAGTATCTAACATTAGCTACCAAGGTTTTAGTGACCTATACCATTAGATTCTAAATTAGTCTCTAACTTACTTAGATACCAATTTAGAATATAATGACATAGGTCATTAAAAATTTGGTATCTAATGTTAGATATCAATTATTTGACTTAATTGGTCACTAAATTCAATCATTACTTCTATTTTATAGTTATTTAGCAACCAAAATTTAATTTGGTGACTATTTTGATCACAATTAGCAACTATTTCATTTGATAGCTAAATATTGGTCTCTAAATAACTTTTTTCTTATAGTGTTTATCTTACATTTCTACACATCTCATAACCTAATAATAAATTAAATAATTAATTCTAAATAATATAATATTTAAACTTCATTAATATAATATTATAACATAGCTTTAAAATATTAAATATTAAATATTAAATATTTTTTAAAATATTCACTTAAAATTTAAAATATAATAAAATACTAAAAAGACTAACAATTACAAACCAACTATCACTATATAAATTACTCTGTATAGAATTTCTTTTAAAAATCATAAAACCAAATTAAATAAATTTTATTGCTAAAACAACCTATAATCTAATATAAGTAAGGTGATAAAAAAATTAAAAAATAAATTATAAAAATGTTTCAGATTGACATTCTTAATTTTAAAATTTTACATACCATTCACTGCATCTTCATCTTTATTAAGACTAAACCAATAAACAAATATATTTTAATAAAATAGAAATCATATAACAGTCATACAATTTTTGTTATTTTTTAACAACCGAAGTCGTTTAACAGTACCACAATTTTAAGCTAAATTTTCAAACTAAAACGATCTATGGACGACTTTGATATTTTTTAAGTTGTTTTAATCTGCGTTTAAGTTGTCTGAGTGTAATACAATTTTAGTATTTTACGTAATTTTAGAAAATAATTACCCCACTTTTGTATTTTTGCCGTTACCGTGGTGTTTATAGTTGTTTATCAATACAAACCGAAATATCATACAATATTCTATCCATTTCATCAATTACTGTAAAAGTGAAAAAACATAATGTGATATGATATGCAAAGTGTTAGAGAAACTATCTCTGATCAGCTGTTTTTTATTTTTTATTTTTTGTCACGTTTTTTATCGAGACTTAAATCAGAATCTTATTTAAGAGAATTGAAAAGAATTCAAAATTAACTAAAGACTAACACTATAATTACATATAACTTAACTTTATATTTACGACAAAATAAGTTGAATTAAGTTTTAAGTTATCATAAATTTAGATATTTTTAGTTACATTTTAATTAAAAAATTTACCTACAAATTTTTTTTATTTTATGATTGAATATTTACCATTTGGTGTCAAGTAGATGATATGATCGTTACCTTATATTATAATTACTTGCGTGAGGTAAGAAATATATAAAAAGGTTCATTATAAATTTAAGTGTAGTGTTTTTAATTGAATTTTTTTCAAACAAATTGGTCAATTAAATATTTAAAATCCTTAATTTTTTTTTTCAGTTGAGCTCGTGTCGTTAACTCAGGGTGACATAACAATTTGATTTTACAGCTTTAAGTAAAATATTACAAATTTACATAATAATAAAATTAAAGTTTTAAAAGTATAATTATTCTTGTAAAAAATGATAAACACATTTTTTTAGTCGAGAAGGAATAGTTCATCATTTGAAGAGGTAATAAACAAATTGATATGTGCGTTGGAGACGAAGAGACGAAAATAAGGTTATTATCATATAAGAAAAAAATCAAACAATAAAATACTTAAAAAAATATTTTAAACATTCAGAACAAATTTTTTTAATAAAAACTCAATTTAAAATACTTAACTTTATAAAATACTTAAAAGTTAATTAAGTGTAAAACTACTACATACATGTCATTATGTCACTGTCTATTTCACATCATTTTATAAATATATTTTATTTTAATAAATTAAATTTAATAAATTAATTTAAATACAATATTGGTATCTAAATGAAAAGAATATTAAAAGAGCAATATACATTAGAAATTGTGTAAAAGAAAGCATAAAGCTTAATTATATTGGAGAGTATTTGTAATGTGAATATACATACAAAAATAAAGCATAATTACATTTATATTATTTTTTTCTTTATTCATTCAAAATATAAATTCAAAATATAATTAAAAAATAAAATAAAAATATTAATATATATATATATATATACACACTCACAAAATTAAAAAAAAATCTCATTATATATACTAATAAGAAAAAGATACTTCTTGTTTTTATAATTTTTTTAAAAAATAAAGCTAATAACAATAGTTACACAAAAAAAAAAATTAACGGATGAATGTTAAGGGTGAAATAAGAATATAAACTTGTACATCAAAATCTAT
>Ga0209489_106334_pt1 | contig 19176 bp, 6 predicted proteins | sample SiratrowhiteBW_FD_187527 | JGI IMG/M metagenome (GOLD analysis project Ga0209489, IMG submission 187527) | Root nodule microbial communities of legume samples collected from California, USA - Siratro white BW (SPAdes) (version 2) | ecosystem: Host-associated > Plants > Roots > Nodule | place: USA...
TATATTTATATATTAAAGTTATAATCTTCATTAATAAATAACTTTTAATATAAATATTTGTATACTGATTTAATAGGAAATTTATTACTGTGACAAAATAATAAAAATGATTAAAGTAATTATTTTTAACAACTTTTTAATCTATACTCCATAATACTATTTGCAACTCTTGTCTGTTCAAAGAATACAAAATAATTTGGTTTTTTTTTTATTTTATAACTTTTTTAAAAACATTTGTGGATACTCGTTGGCACAGGTGGATATAAAAAACATTGCAGTAGTTTTTAAATAGATATGCATACCATACACAAGAATAATTAAAATTTTGGAATCTCAATAGGCTTTTTTTAGAACTTAAATCCTAACCCTTTTAGTTGTATTTTTCAAAAGGCCTTTTTAATGGAAAGAGCAAGGGGTTTATATTTTCAAGAAATTATTGAAAATAGGAAAAAGAATTCTATTATTATTGAAAAGGTCCCAATAAATGTAGAAAAATCTCATATTTAGGTGACCTAGTCTCACAGAAATAATCTACTAAAATTTGTATGATTTTCAATATCAAATAATTTATTTACTCTTTTAAAATCTAATTGAATATCAGTAGATTTTGTTAATTTAAAAAAAAGTCCTCATATTCACGATGAAATATTATAAAAAAAAATTAATGTTTAAAAATCTTGTTGGATACGAATATAATATTTTCAATAAAAAAATATTTTTAAAGTCTCAATAGAATACCCTTAATATAAATTATAGATAACATAGAGAAATATTGTAAATGGTAGATTGAACCCTCAAGTGTCACGTACTTTTTTCCTCCAACTCACTCCTTCCCCATACTCTTGATATGTTTAGGGAATGTCACATACCACTTTTTACTCTTTTTTATTAGGTTTATCTTTTTTACAATTTGAATTATTTCCCCATTTACTCATGGAATATTTAGTATTATTTTATATTTTTTTCGGACTGAAGTTAAATTTCAGCAAAACAACAAAATTGTGTATAGTACAAATGGAGTAATGGAAAAAACTAAATCCTCCACTACAGAAGAAAATCATATTTGATTTTCCAGTTCAGAAAGTAGACAAAGTAAAATAATAAGTAACAAACAACTAAACAAAGTATTGAGTCATTAAAAAGATTTTTTTTGCTACCAAGTTATAAAAAAAAAAAAAAAAAAATTCCCAGGGAAACATATGAAGATAATTAATTTTTTAAATAATAGAAAAGCTTACTCTCTGAAGTATTAATTATATCAACCGAAAGTTAATGAATTTGCCACTTTTCTGTTTGATCTTTATTTGGTTTCTCCTGTTTAAATTGCATTGAAATTACATCTACTAGAAAATTTTAATTTTTCCTTCACTCTTTTCATTTTCTTAGATTGTTATCAAACTGATATTGATTATGCCATTTAGTTACTTTTAATTTTAATGATACAGCGTGCAGGAGACAATTGAACGATATCGCAGGCATACCAAAAGTGAAACCTCAGCTACATTCAGATCAGTTGAACTAGACATGCAGGTTAATTAACCTATTAATTCCTCATCTGCTATTTACATATTTTCTGATATGATTGCACTTATGCTGATAAAATGTGTATGCTTTTAGTTTTAGCTTTCCCCCAATGTGTTTTCTGTTGTTGAATTTCTTGTTTGCTTCTAAGAATCCCTTTGGATAGAAAAGTGTTTTAGAGTGAAAAAGTTCTACATTTCTGGTAGAAAATCTTTTGAAAACACTTCTAGCTTTTATCCAAATAGGTTTTAAGACTAAAACATAGAAGCCTTTGGTTTCTTTCCTTGATTGTTTTTCCAAGTAAGTTTTGATATTGCTTGGCAAGTAATGTTTAACTTCCTAATAAGTGTGCTATTGACACCATGCCATTGAGGGTATTATGTGTTCTGCTACTTGAACAAAAAAGGCTTCCCAGCACTAGTGAAAAATGGGATGCTGAATCTAAACAAAATATGACTCTCTCTTGGGATGTGACCAGTACAAAGGCTTCAGCAATGCCTTAACCTAGCAAGCCTCACATTAAGATTATTAGAAATTAAGATATGTTTGATATCTTAATTTAATTAGTGGTATGTTAAAATAGACTTTATCCTAACAAAGTTTAGTAGGTGTATCATGTCTTTCGCTACTAAAAAGTTATTATTCCACTTATAAATACTTAATCTTATGCTCAAAATGATCAATCAATTTTTTTATCAACATAAAATAATTAAATAAATAAGAAACACAAAAGGGTGCTTCAACCTATAAATATTACAATTTCCGAAAAATTAGGATATTTAAATATTAAAATTTCTACTATATATTTTCAAACCTATAACACCTCTATTTTCTAGATTTATTCTTACCACACATTAGCTATAGTCTATACATTGTTTAAGAAATGCTCAGATTAATAAATTTGACATGATAGTACACAATAAAGACAATAAAAGTCATTTGAAAAGATATTCAGAGATTCTCCATACTTACATACCAATATCTCTGTCTATTTCTTTATTTTCTAGATTTATTCTTACCACACATTAGCTATAGTCTATACCTTGTTTAAGAATATAAAAAGTGATGGCATGCTCAGATTAATAAATTTTACATGATAGTACACAATAAAGACAATAAAAGTCATTTGGAAAGATATTCAGAGATTCTCTATACTTGCATACCAATATCTCTGTCTATTTCTTTATTTTAGTTCTGACTGTGTTGTGAAGAGATATAATTAAAAGAAAGCATATAATTGATGTAAATCTCACCTTATAAATTAATTTTGTGAATAAATTATAAATATGATAAAAAAAGTATATAAATCTAAATCTCACATTACAAATAAATTTTATAGAAGACTTAAACCTCATTTCTAATAGTATCATTTCTATACTTTTATTTTATTTGCTCGTATGCCAATTTTTCTTTTTTTCTTTTTTTAAAAAAAATCATTTGGGTATTTTTGAATAGTTCATACTCCCAATGGCTATAGATATAATACACTAAAGTTAACCTCATACTAGATGCTATTGGAAATGAAAACCTACCAAAAAGAAATAACTTCGGAGTAAGTTTGCAAATCTCAAGAACATTCTACTTAGCAACCAATGAATTTGGAAGAAAGGGTGATTCAGTGAGACTATAATAAATAAAACACACAGGAGGGTGAAACAACTAACTGCACAAGCTTTTTCAGAAACTGGTATAACATAAAGACAAGTTAATTGAAAAAACCTGAACCCAAAACAATTCATACCAAAAAATGAAAGCTTCCATTTTCCAAATCTTGCTCTTAATTCCCAAAAAATAATATGAAACTAAGACTTATCAAACATAAAATAATAATAGGGTTATACATGACAAACAATTCAAGCCCTAGTTGGAAATAATCTCAACTGATCAATGCATATTACATGATTTTTAAAATAGTTAGGAGAGTTTTAAAAAGTGAATGTCATTCTTTTTTTGTAAGTTTCATTAAAGCATCTCCCTTTTGGAACTAAACAAGGATAAAGTTATTTCTCCTCACAATCCTTTTTCTAACCAAACAAAATATATAAACAATTCATCTCCTCTTCTCCTCTCCACTCAACCAAATAGGACCTTGAAGTACATTCACAATTCTTAAACCAGGGGAATGCCTCCTGCATGTCCATTCATTTACTTAGGGTCTTTCAATTACTTATAACACTAGAAAGCCAAAGGGTATGTTCATTCAATAGTGCAAAATGAATAAATTTCTTTACATATATCAGCTCTTAAATCACTCTCTAATGGACATAGAAGCATCACGAATTTCCTTAAAATAACCACAAGTTGAATCCATCAATCTCAAAATATTCCTGAGGTCGCAGCCATGTTGTTCAAAAGATAATCCAACTATCACAAGTCTTTCAAAAATCAGCCAATAAAACCTATAACTTAAAAACAATAGTATAACCAGAAGGTAATCCTTCATAATAAAATTATTCGACACATTGGAAATAGATAAAAGGTATAGAACTCCAAGTTCAATAGAAAAGTGATATTAATTAACATAATAATATTAATATTAATATTTTAAGAAGTTTGTTCCTCCTATAAAAGAAATGGTCACTAAAAAAGTAAGTTATGCACTTACAACTTTGGAGAACTCTATTCATCTAAACATTAGAAAGAAGAAATGATGAGGTTAATTAAATAAAATCCTCTAAAAAGTATAAGAACCCATCAGAAAAATCTACTAAACGTTCTTCTCATTATCATTTTCTTACATACCTACTACTAAAAGTCTCTACTTCTGTACTCAAAACAAATTTCCAAAATACAGTTACCCAGCAATCATTTTGGAGGTAAAAATGGATTACCAGTTGGTGCAACGAGTCAAGATGATGTAGAAGTTGAACATGCATAATGAAGGAGAAAATGCAAAAGTGAGGAGATTTTGTAGCTGAGGGAAGAGAAAATGAGGGTTGTGGGTTTCTTTTAAAAAATCCAAGTCTTTACTTTTTCCCTTTTTTAACCGATTTTTTCCTCTAATAGTTATGGAAGTACAAGTTGTACTTTAAGCAAAAAAAAAAAAAAAAAAAAAAAAAAAAAGAAGAAAAAAAGAGTTTTGTGGTGAAAACAAGTTTTGAAAAGGAAGATTCAACTAAACCTAAAAAATTACTTCTTCAATCTACATCAGTCATCATTAAAATCAATAAATGCTTTATATATATATATGCTATAAAACAAGTCTATCAAAAAATAGTTGAGAAAATTACTAAAAAAATCAATAATTAACTTTTAATTAATGGTTAACATTATGCTTTATCTTTCAAAGTTCACTCTCTTATTTTTGAAGAGACAAAGCCTCTTTTTCTAAAAACATGTTTAGACAAAGGTACAAAAATTGTTTCCACATCTTTCCTTAACTCTTTACACATGGCAGAAGTTGAGATCTAATTTGAATCACCTTTGTTTGATACGGATCACTACAAGAAAAAAGTTATTTAGAAATAAAATTTTAGACCAAATTTTAGTTACAGAATAAAATAGTTATTAATTATGACTAAAATAGTCTCTAAATTAAATTTTGGTTACTAAATAACTACAAAAATAGAAATAATGATTGAATTTAGTGACCAAATTAAGTCAAAATAATTGATATCTAACATTAACTACCAAGGTTTTAATCACCTATACTATTAGATCCTAAATTAATGTATAACTTAATTAGATACCAATTTAGAATCTAATGGTAAAGGTCACTAAAACCTTAGTACCTAATGTTAAATACCAATTATCTTGACTTAATTCATTACTATATCTAATCATTATTTTTATTTTATAGTTATTTAACAACCAAAAATTAATTTAGTAATTATTTTGATCACAATTAACAACCATTTTATTTAATAGTTATAAATTGGTTTTTAAATAGTTTTTTTTCTTATAATGGATAGAAATTTATACCTTTTAGGAAGCTTGGTATCGATGACATCTGTTGTTTTTGTTAAGGACTACCGCTTTATGTATTTTTAACCAAAATGCTATTTCTAGTGACATCATATAAATGTTTTATCAGTGGATAAAAATGAAAAACAATCGTGGCAGTTGAAGTTGTGTGAGCTCATTTTCAAGAGTGTTTGTTCCTTTGCCCTTACAAGAAGAGTATGCTTAGTTTATTGTTTGTGTTGGAGGGATTCTGTGGCATTTCAAGCATGCTTAGGGGGCCACAGTACCTGGGACTGGTGTACAGATTGGTGAGATAGGTGAATACTAACAGTAACCATTTAGCAGATTAGTTAGTAAAAGGGCTTTTGCAAATTTAGTTATACTTAGAATAGAAATCACAATGCCTCAAATCCCTTTTAAAATTTGCCTCTGATTCTTGTTAGAATATGGTAGGAAGCTTATTTTGGGAAAACTTTCACCTAATTATATTCCAGTTTGTCTTCAATGGAATTGGAGGTTGAGTTACAATGAATGAAAAGTCACAATAATCAAGATAGTATATGTAATGGGAGTAAAATTTTCATCTATCAATTGGTTCTGTGAAATTGAATTAGATGATAACCTTGATTCTAAAATAGTATTAAAATTTATCATAACAGTAATTAGGTTTATGAGATTCGTTGCTGAATAACTCGCATTGGATTCAACGTAGTTTATATAGTAAGATTATGATTTTTACCTAGTTTTATTAAAGATTAGTTAAATCTTATCCTAAATTCCCTTGATGCATTTATTTCTAAATTAATTTACATCGATTCATGAGGAGTAATAAAAAAACATTAAACTGGTCTTTAGATGTCCCAATGTGGCTATAACTTTTAAGTATTAACAATTTCATCTTCATGTAAATATATATACTTTGCAAAAGGTTATGTGGAAGGGAATTGGTTAACTGGAGTTCTTAAATTCTACTTGCTGGCTGTATTTGCTGATCATAACACTCTTTGAACTTAAAGTGCTGAGATTTGAATAATTGCCTAATATGTTGCAGCATCTGAAGCAAGAAGCAGCAAACATGATTAAGAAGATTGAACTTCTTGAAGCTGCAAAACGGTTAGAATTTTTAAATTCTGTTCACTATTCAATGTTTACTTTCACTCACTCACGGTGGAAAAATATGGTGCATTTTTTATTCCTTCAGGAAATTCTTGGGAGAAGGTTTAGGGTCTTGTTCCATTGAGGAATTGCAACGGATAGAACAACAGTTGGAGAGGAGTTTAAGTAATGTTCGAGCAAGAAAGGTTAGAATGATTAACAAGCGTGTACCATTATTAATATCAAAATTTCTAAGTTAATTGATATTGAAATCTCAACTTTCGTTCTTCAGCTCCAGGTTTTCAAGGAACAAATTGAGCAACTAAAAGAAAAGGTAAGATGTCTGCATTTCTTCAAAATGGTTGCAAGTTATTGCCTGTTTTGACTCACTGAGAAGGGTAGAGCTCAGTACATTTCTAATTACAGCTTAGTGAAGGGGTAAAATGGATTTTGCTATGGTTTCAGAAGTTATGGTCTTTGCTACTGCAAAGAAATGGAGTCATATTCAATCTGTATAATTTTAGTGTGCTTAGAATGTTGGTCTTAGGTTTCCAAGTTTTTTCTTTTTTTGCTTAAGACAGCAGAGATCTGAGTTAGTAAGAGGGATTTATTTTAAATAATAATAATATATTATTATTATTAATTTTATCGTGGAATGGAATAAATAATAAGATGTTAGTAAACTCCCCCAACTGAATGAAGCAGTAAGTACTTAAAGAGATTAAATGTTAGTGCAGCACAAGGCAATGTTGTAAGAGTTGGTTCGTGTTTAGATTAAGATTGAGAGAGATTAAAAATACTTCTATTTCAGAAATAACAGTTCTTTTCTCAATTTATGTTTTAAAATGTGTACTTTTGTATTGTAATTGGGAAAGTAGTTCTGTATATTTAAATTAACATGCACTTTTTCTTTATCGGTAAAAGAAATGTATTACATAAGAGTACTTGGAATACTCGAATTAGTATACACTTGTATAGATTATACAAAGAAAGAGAAAAAAAAAAAAAAAAAAAAAAAAAAAAAAAAAAAAAAAAAAAAAAAAAAAAAAAAAAAAAAAAAAAAAACAAGAACCAAAGGAAGATAAAAGAAAAACAAGAACTATGATCGCTCCTCCAAGGTTCCCATTCTTACCTTTAGTTGTATTTTCCATGGATATCCCATCACAAAAATCCTCCCTTCTCAAGAGCTAGTCATACACCTATTACAGAAAAACATATAAGCCAAACTCATCCTCCAAGTTATCTCATTCTAGATAATGTCATACATCATAAGTTGGTCACACACAATGTGAACTTTTGCATCATTTTGATGCAATTTTATTCTGTATTTATATTAGAATGGGCAAAACGTTTTAAAAATTACTAATTTGGATAAGTCTTGTTTTAGGAAAATGACTTCGTAGATAAGATATTGTGTTCCAGCTCCACAACTTCATATTTAATTTTTTATTTTTAACAAAAATCATGGTCCAATAATACGATTTTAGTGTTCAAAGGATTTATGAGGAAGTCCTACATCTGAACAACGGATTTAATTAATAATGAAGTAATAAGTGAAGATGTAGTGTAAATCTTTTATTGACAAAAAGAATATAAATAATGTAAAACACAAAAGATATTTTTTTATTTCAAAACCTACATTACATTATCTTTTTTAACTAAGTAAAAATGAAATTAAACTTAGCATCAGTCTCGAAGAGTACTCACTCGTTATTCATCATGGTTCTATTTTTGGAGCAAACCAAGTTTCAATGTGAGATTCACATAAGGAATTAACACTATTTTTAACCTAAAATTTTAAGATTTTGAATTTGTGAGTTTTCTTTTTTATATATTATTTAATTTTCTCATTTTTACTTAATGTAGAAATATACTTACACTTGAATACTAAACACTACTTACCCTCACTAGAATCTAGTCACTAGTAGCACTCTGCTTGCAAAATGCAAAATGAACAAAAGACGGGAAGAAAAAAAGATGTACCACTTATGTTTGTTGTTCAGGCATCATATACTATTTAGTATTCAGTTTGAATGCAGTAGCAATGTAATCTAATTATTTATTTTCTCTCACATGATACAGTGATTTAAAATGGTTACACTTGAAGTTTTCAACTATATCGATCTTAGTGAAAAAGTTATAGACATGCACGACTTCAGTGGTATAATTTTTACATTGAAGTCAATGCTTTATATGCAAACTTCAACTCAAGAGAGTTTACACAGAAATTGTCGTTTCATTGATGACTTCACTGTTAGTTAAACTCGTACTTAGGATGCACGACTTTCTCATAAATCCAATGAATAGCAAAGTCATGCTGATCATGATTTTAGTTGGAAAAGAATTTTGTATCAGAAGTCGTGGAGCTGGACCCAAACATGCAACTTTTAAAATTTTTGTTCATTCTCACAAATACCAGATAAAATTACACTAATTTAGTGCAAAAGTCCATAATGTAACATGCATATTTCAGATGGTTAGAATAATGCACTTGATAGAAAGATATTTCTGTGTAAAAAAAGTATTTTTGGTGATATTAAGATACCTATATTTTGTGACCAATTATCAACCTAAGTTTTGTCTTAGAAGCATCACTATCTTTCCATCCTATCAAGAGGTTGTCATGGCTACTTCTGTATTATTCTGTTTATGATTCCGAGAAAAAAAGTGCTTCAAGGTTCAATTCCTTTTCCATAAGTTCTGAAAGTTGAAAAAATACCCTGCAAGAATTACATCAAAGAGATTCTGAATACAGTGTTTGTAATTTAATTCAGGAAAAAGCCCTATTAGATGAAAATGTCCGGCTCTCTGAAAATGCAAGGCTCTCTGAGAAGGTAAAGTTACTCCAACTTAGAATTAGTTTATTTGAATAATATTTTAAAACTGGTTTAATTTGAGAAAATGTTTTTTTTTTCTATTCTTAAAATGGTAACAAAAATAGAATAACATGATCCTTTTTGTGATTATCAATGAAAAACAAAATATTTTCTCAAATCAAATATGCTCTTAATCGTCCCCATGGAAATCTTGAACTTCAAGTTTTGATGTCAAATACATGAAACAATCCCCCATATTAGTTTGCATATCTTGTTGGATAATTGCTTCACAAATATTTCAGTAAATTAAACCAGAAATTCTCTGCAGTATGGCATCCATCTAAAGCTAGCAATAAAGGATCTGAATGAAAATCAACCCCAATATTATGCAGAAAGTAGCCCAAGTTCAGATGTGGAGACTGAGTTATTCATTGGTCTTCCAGATACAAGAACAAGACGCCTCTCTAATGAGGTCTAGTAGAAGATTGTTTCATCCCTGGCTATGCAAAATTAAAATAAGGGTAAGTCTAATTGTATCATCAATGTATATGTATCCTAGATGCTCTTGAAAAGATAATACAAATAATTCTAAATCTTCTTACAATATCTTTCTGATAATCCTTCTAATTATTAATCACGTGAAGAAAGTATTAAATATTTTTTGTGTTTCAAAAGTGTTAAATGTTTTTGCATTTTTATTTAATACTTTCTTTATGAAGTATAAGGGAAATTATTGGGAGGATGTTGTAGGATGATATGTTATATTAAGTGATGGTGGTAATTGTATTGAGGGAGTGATTTGTCTTACTTCACAGTATTCTCAAACCTATGGTCTAAATGACCCTTTGTATTGATACTTATATTTTGGACACACCAGTTGCAAGGTTGTAAAATGCATGCTTTCCTTCATTCATGAGTTTTCTTATAGCTATGCTACAAGTTCTGGTATGTTATAATGTAGTAATGTGTTATGTGTTAATCAAATCTAGGTGTTTTTCTGGAACTTCGACACACTTCTTCTACCTTCTCAATTGTTGTGTGAATCAAATTTAGATCATCTTCTAAAATTTGTGGGATGATTGAGTATTGAACACTGAACCTTGATACAATGTCAACCCTCATATTAAACTTTCCTATCTGCTAAATCCTAAAAACTAATAGCTTGCTTGTTATTTTTATCAGTTCTAAGACATTCATTTTTAGTTTGTTCTTGAGTTCAATCTTGAAGTTTTACACATTGAGTTTTCAAATTTGGAAAACTTGATATGTGCAGCAACTTATTATCATTGAGTCTTCAAAACAATTCATCTCCTTAAAAACACTTTAAAAAACTTCAAAAAAGGCAAATTCAATGACTCATTATAGAACCTATTTTTATGTTTACATATAAGATATCTAATTTAAAAATATAAATTGCATCAGAGTTGTCCTAAACCTTGATTTAATTTGGGTTACAGGGTTTTTATTTTCTTTATTGCCTCAAACCAAAAATTTAATTTGGTTCAATGCATGTTTCAACTCAAGAAAAATTTCTTTCCAGCCTAAGCTAATTATATACCAAATTTCACCTCCTTTTCTGTATTTCTTGCTTTGCATATTCATTTGACTGGTAATTTTCATAATGCAGAAGAAATTAAAACTTTTCTGCATGTATTTTTCTCCTTTTCATTGCTTTGTCTTGTCTTTCACAGTTTGATGAAAATTAAAGATTCACAATCATTTATATGTTTCTCCAATCATATATAATCTGTGCAATACTCTATAACAGATCAAATGTGAGGAATTACCTATATCCAACCCTAATTGCAAATAGTTATCACTTTGTGCATACTCTCAAGATTCCACCCACAAAGGAATCCTCTACTCCAGTTTTCACTATTTACTTCCACCTCCATCTGAAACCCTAGTTTTAGTCTACATTTCTGAAGCAGTTCTACATTTGAAAGGGTTTACATGGTAAGAACAAATGAAGTAACATTTTAGGTTTTTTATTCATGGAGGAAACATTTCACAAGTATTTACAGCCCTCATTCAAAAAGTATTTTGCTTCAATTTCATTTGGTTGGTATTTAAGTTGTGAATTTTCTTTATCACCATATTTTTCCTTTCAAGCATCAATGCCTTGCCTTCAGTCAAGAATAAAATTTCTTCCTCAGTTACCAATTATTTAAAGAAGAATGAATATGTATACCAAAACATGTAGCTTAACAATGTCAACATAGTTGCACTTAACATAATACTCAAGATCTGGTTTTTGATCAAGTGGTGAAAAGTATTCCACATATTCCACATGCTTCTCTGACCTAGTTTCTAGAAGGCATACTATAAGAGCCTAGGACAGAATGCTGAGCATAAGTTATCAATGAAAAACTTAGTTGATTCAATAGACAAATCCTAAGCAATTTTTGTCTTTAATTAGAATTCTAGGTTGAGGGTGTTGGTTAACTAATGCCCATTTTGAAATGATAATACTGATAAAGTTATGAGATTTGACCTTGAGGTTACGAGTGGTAGTTAAGTGAAGCCTTTTTTTTTTTTGGCCCATTGAAGGTTAAGCTTCAATTTGGAAGACTCACCCTATTAAAGCAAATTTAATGACTCCAAAAGTGCTTAGAGGGATACTTACAAATCTATGATTAAAATCCTTACACACCTACCATGAAATTTGAACTAACATTACTGCAGAATACAAGATTTACCAATTGGACCAACCTTTGTAGGCAAGTGAAGTTCTTCTACTAGACATAAACTGTGTGGGTAGACAAATCACACATAATGAGATCAGAGGCAACCGTAAAAGAAAAATAACTAAAGACATCAATTTATATAGTTCTTTACCTTTGGTCTGCTTCCACCAACAGTCTCAAAAAGAATTTGACTAGAATACATTACAAGTTTTCTATACAAACTTGAAAAACCCTCCTTGTTACATGGTTTTTGGACAAACTTGAGAAACTTTCTCATTACAAGTCTTCTCACTTAGGGTAGTGACACCTTCTCTCTTGATTAGATTAGATATATCTTTTCTCTTTACTATGTTTACATAATAAAGGTTCAAAATTTACTTCAGAAATAAGACTTGGTAGATTTTAATTATCCTTCCTCTTTAACTAAACCTCATTATGATAAAAGATTTTAGATTAATAATGTATTCACCCTATTTAAAAAATAATAATATTGTGATCACAATTGATGATCAAAATCAATCTGTCACACATATTGTGACAGATATTGTAATAAAACTATAAAGCGTTTGTTACAAATATTGAGAACTAAATAACTGGCAGATTTTGAACATTTCTAACTATTTCATCACAAAAGTCTTCTGTAAAAGAAAATGAAGTGTTGTTAGGGACAAACATTTACGATGACTACACTGTTATTATCAAGATCTATTTAAAAATATCATAAATTGCATGAAAAATTACTAGTTCATTTTTTTAACAATAGTCACAATCATCACAAAAATACCATCCTAGAACAATAAGTTTCTTAAGTTTTTGAGCCATTGATTTCAAGTAGGCAAAATCGTTGAATGATTAAATTTTGTGTTCGTTAAAAGCAAGAATATGGTCACTTTTAACCGACATAGCTTATACTTTTGTTTGTTTGATGAGAATGGTCTTGTATTTGAGACGAAAGATTTTGAGATTTGAATAAAAAATATATGAAATTTTATAAATGATGTGATAAGTATGATAATTATTTTAATTTTTTCTAATTGATAAAATTATAAGATTAAAAATAATTGAAAATGAAATATAAATTTGTTAGGTGTGTTTAATGAATTATTATTTTTTATTAATAGAATTATAACATTATCAATTATTTTAAAATTAAAATTAAATTATTATTATATAAATTTATTTTGATTATTATTATAATTTTTACTTTTATTATTTTTATTATTATAATTGTTATTTAATATTTTAATACTATTTTTAGTTTTTAACAATAATATTTTTAATATTTTATTTATATAATTATCATATTTTTATTATTATTTTATAAATTTATTTTTGATATTTTTTATTTTCATCAATATTTGATTATTATTATTATTATTATTATTTCATAATTTTCTTAAATTTATTATTATTTTAATAATAATATTTATTATTAGTAAGCATTATTATTATATTATATAATTAATTATATTTATTTTATTACAATATAAGTATAAATATTAATAAATTAATAATAAGATTAATTATATAAAAGGAATGAAAAAACATTGATTCTTTGCCACTCTATACTATAAAGAAAAGAATATAGTAAAATTTTGTCCTATTTTTTTTATTATTTTTTATTGATCGAACTTGGAACTTTCATGACATTTCTTCACATGTCATCCATCTTTGCAAATCCATGTGTTAAATCAAACTGACATAAAAGGACAACATTATATTTCAAGCGATTTCATTTAAGCAAACTCAATTATTCCAAATGAAGCTTAACATTATAAGAAAACATGTTTGTAGCATCAGCTGAAAATGAATATAAAGTAAAGAAAGGCAATGTTATTGCTTGATTAGAATTTGTCTTGCATTGGTCAAAAGAACCCACGCTCCACCGGTAAAAGGTACACAATTTACATTGGCAGACGCTACTAGTGTCGCCCTAACCCACACGCTACTTGAAAGTCATTGACTTAAATTATTTTATTTTAACACCGGCTTAACCGAAACTAATTGAAAAAAACAACTTTAACATTACAAGAACAGACGCTTTAAAAAAATTGTAATTAAAAATGATTGTAGAATTAATCAAGTCGACACTATTTGTTAGTAAAAGCAAATTGATAATGTTGGTCCATTCAAAGCTAAGTATAATAAAAAAAAAATGTGCAGCTAATAGTTTCATTTTTCGAGACCTACTTACTAATAGTTTCATTTTCCAAGACCTACTTATATAGTTGTTATTCAAAATTCAATATGAATTGAAGTTTTAGACCCAAATCCAAATCAAATATCAATTTCAATAGTAATTTCAAACTCAAATCCAAATTCATTTATAAAACCAACTAATCAATTGATTCCAAATTACTATTGTAAATCGAAATCCAAAATCAATTGCAATTGCAAATCCAAATTCAATTATAACATCAACCAATGAATTGATTCAAAATGAAAATGTAGTTTCAATGTAAAGATTTTGAAATGGATTTTGAAATGAAATTTCAATTACAGTACGAGAAAGGTTGACTTTAAAGTTGAAATGAAAATCCCATTTCAATAATGGAGGTGGTTGTGTAGTTTGTAATTTTAATTATAAAAAAAACATTTAAAAGAAGTGTTAAATGACACAGTAGTTAAGTAAAATGTAAAATATACCATAAGAAAGTACAGTTGTCTAAAATATGTAACTCAAAGTAAGAATAAAGAATATATAAAAACTAAAGGAAAAACAATTACAAGATGTAAGTAAAAGAAAGTCTCTCATTTATGTAGTGATTAGAGTGAATGGTCAATTAAAAGTACCTTTGAATGCAATAAAAACAATGCAATAAATACAACATTTAGTATATCAAAACAAATGCAAAATAATTAAACTTACATTGTGGAATGAACTTCAAGAAAGAGGCTAGTCATCAAAGTTTTCAACACAGTAACGATAAACCTAGAGCTCATATAGGTTTAAGTGTTACTAGTTTGTGATTTCATCATCATAGTCAATTGTTGCTACATCAACTTTATCGTATCCTTCAATTGTGCAATCCTTTCATTTGCTAAGTTAGTTCTTTAAGTTACTACATCAGTTTTTTCATTCTTGCTAGACTTGCTGACAAAGTCATTCATTCTGAGTCAATTTGTCACTATGATCAATGGTACTAGCTAGTAACATGGCTGAGTGAGGGGTGACACTCCTTGACAAATGTTAGTAGCCAAGTTTGTAAAGTCATAAACTCTACCTCTACTTTTTTCCTTAGACAACATTTGTCCAATATTTAAGCTTTATTCTTGCATTTATTTGTTGGACATAAAAAAATATCCTTTAGAACTATCTGATTGAATAAGTCTCAATCACTCATTACTCATTACAGGTGTCCTAAACTATTATTGGGAGTTGCAAATATTAGGAAATTAGGTTAGAAATTTAGAGTAACAAAAATTTAAAGCAATAACTTATATAAGTCTCATAGGAACGACTGTTTACCCAATCACCCTTTTTATGTGTGAGTAGCCATAAATAGTTCATTAGCTTCAACACGACGACCATATGTACGTTCTTGATAAAGATTATCCAATTATAAATAATATATCTTATACAACTTAATTAAATTACATTTAAAAAATTGTACATAAATGATCAATAATACTTACTAGGTTCAATGCAATGTTTAAGTGTGATTTACAACTTATTAAGTGTAGTGCTCTATTGTAAATCGAAGATTGATTAATTCTATTTTGAAATGATTTTTCTTTAAACTTTTGGGTATCCCAATAGTTTACCCATGCTTGTTTTCCTATTCAACTAGGTTGAGAGCTCTTTGTCCTAGCTTTAGTTAACATGTCACAGAGTCGCTTTCTTACTTTTGACTTGTAAACTTTTATTATTTGCTACCCTGAGGGGCTTAAGTCATTCTAGTATGTAAAAATGAAGAATGCATAACTAGATACCATGATATTGAAAATTTGTTCATCTGTAATTTGTTCTACTTAATAATTAAAGTGACCTTAAATTCAATCCATCATTTAAGTTGGGACTCCTTAGTCCTAGCCTCATAATATTGGTAGGGTGTCCTAAATTGAAGCCTAATTGAGTGTCCAATAGCCTCAATAGCATGATGGTTGGGTGTCCAATTACAAAAATTAAAAATCAAATTGTTAAACATTAACTATAAACAATTAAATAAAATATGAATAACATAGTAAGCTTACCCTTTACCGAGAGGTCGGATGATGATCCTTCCACTAGTATCATGCTACACATCCTCACTAGGTAGATCGTGGTTGGAAGTAGCAAGGGTGGGATGGACTGCGACATCAGTTATAGGCTGCACTAAGGGAACATGGGTGGTATGAGAAAGGGTGGGTTCTAAGCACTTTTTGGTAGCATGTCAATTGGTTCTAGTAGCCTTAAGCCAAATGGTTATTTACAATCTTGACTCGATTGCTCCTTCATAAATAGAGTTATTTGCAAATACTAACATATCATAAAACTTTTAGTCATCTGCATTAGAGAACTTTCCTTTATACATATTTTCATTGTCCAAGTTGTCACAACGAGTTCTATATTAGATACTTGCATGTATGCACCACACAACCTTTTGGTTACTGACCCAAACTAATCAACACAATTTAGGTTAGTATAGTTGTTGAATGCATAACATAAGTTGTCTTCATTTGACGCTTATTCTCAATGATCAGCCCACAACATATAATTGAGTTTAAAGCCACGTTATAGAAAATGAGCCTTCACATAAGAAAATTTAAGGATTTTCTCATTAATACATCTGACAAAAGGACATCTTATCTTTCATTGTTTATAGTAAGCTTTTTACATTGCCTTTGAAACAAATTCATAAGGCCTAAATCTCTTTGAAGGATCCAACATGTCATACATCCAGTTTTAATCCATTATTCCACATGTGAGCACCTTTTTAAGTTGAATAATAAAAAAAAAAAAAACATGAATTAGACTTTGAAGGTAAGTCGGCTAAATCAATTATTAAGTATTTGATATTATTATATAGCATTGCAATGATATACATTTCCATTCATAAAGTGATTTTGAACTTAATTTGAAAACATTAATTGCTTTTTAGCTAGTTATTGTAATTGAAATATGTTGATTGATTATATAAAACTTTAGATGCTTATAAAAAAAATCTAAAGAGCACGTAAGAAAGTAAGTATATGAAGATGAGTGCAATGCACCTCTCACTCTGCTTATATCTAATTAACTAGTTTTCAGCCAATTATTATTAGACTATATTGTCTAGTTATATAATTGTTTAACACAAAAAAAAAATATATATATCTAAAAGAGAAACTATACGGAAGTAAGTGTTTAATACACAAGGCTTTCACTTTATTTATGTCTAATTAACTTATATTTGACCAATTATTATTATACTGTATTTTCTTATTATATAACATTTTAAGTGATCAAATAAAGAGGGATATAAAGAACACCTAAATGAATTAATTTTCTCCCTTGTTTAAAGTTAGTTTTGCTAGATCAAATCCATAATTGTAATAAAAATAACACAATTTATGTCCTCATTCGTTTGAAATAAAATGAACGACTTCAAGATCATGTTGGTGGGAAGAAGATGTGATTGTTGGAAAGAGATTTTATTGTTTCAAAACTTAATTGTAAATTGGAAAACGAAAGTGAACAACAAACATTTTATTTTATTTTATAGTTAATCCGGTTAATTGTTTAAAATTAAATATAAAATGTTTATTCAGTACATACAAAGTTCAATAGTAATTATTATTAGGCTTCTATTTTTTTTATTTAAAACATTATTTACTTTTTTTCTATTAAAACTTATTTTTAAAATAAAAGTTTCTAAATAAAAATAAATTAATTTAAAATCGACTTCCGGTGAAAACTAATTTTATAAATGGAAACTTGTGCTTAGAAATACTCATTCAAACACTATTTTGAGATTTATATTGATCATGGTAATCTTACAGTAGGATGGATCTTCCACCTATTTCCTATCATACCCAGCTTCAACTCTGTATTTAGAACCATATTCAAATACTTTTTTCATAAAAAAAATAATGCATTGAAAAATGTGAAAATTATAAAACATGATGCCAAAATTGTAATTCACCCTATGTTAGAAATCGTAGTCGATTAAGTGTATAAATATTTTATTATTATTTAATTTTACGTAATCTATTATTATTTTAATAATCATATTATCAATATCTATTTCTATAATATTTATATTACAATATAATAAATCCTTTAAATAGTAATAAAATAATTTAATATCTGTAATACCCTAGAAAATAGCTATGGAATAAAAATTAAACCAAAATTTAATTTTAGAGATAAATAAGAGAATATTTATTTTTTAACAGAAGAGTTGTTTAAGTAAATAAAAGATAATTATTTACTTTTTATTTTTACAGCAACCACCAACTCTCTCTCCCTAAAAAGATATTCTGTTTTATTCTAATAAAAACTACCAACTCTCTCTCTAAGATATTCTATCTCTCTAAGAATATATTATATTTTATTTTAATAAAAATCACCAATTATCTCTAAGAAGATATTTTATCTCTCTAAAAAGATAATAGTTTCGTTCTTATGAAAACCACCATCTCTCAAACAAATCTCTTTAAAGTTTTTATCTCTCTAGATTTGTGATCTCATAGATTATCAGATTGACAATCAGAAGACACCCTTAGATTCCTAGCATTGAGTAGATCAAGAGTGTCCGATCAGATTCTTGGACAGAGTTAAGTTGCTTGTGATTTTAGGATTTTGAGTATCTCTACTTTATAGAGGTAAGGGAAGCTAGTTGCATGTATGTTTTTATAAATGTTTGTCTCTTTTGAAATAGAAATTTATTTATAATGTTGATATTTGGTAAGGAAAGCTAGTTGCATGTATGTTTTTATAAATGTTTGTCTCCTTTGAAATAGAAATTTATTTATAATGTTGATATTTGGTAAGGGAAGCTAGTTTGAATATTTTTAATAAATATTATAATTACTTTCTTTATTATATATGAATTTGAATTGAATGGAATGAATGTTTATGAATGGTACGATGTAGTATCAATGTTTGTGAATGATGTGGTGTGTGATCGAGACATAGTATCTTCAGGAAAGGAGATACCCGTGTTGAGATTATTAGGATGTGCATTGTTTGG
>Ga0209489_106337_pt1 | contig 19162 bp, 9 predicted proteins | sample SiratrowhiteBW_FD_187527 | JGI IMG/M metagenome (GOLD analysis project Ga0209489, IMG submission 187527) | Root nodule microbial communities of legume samples collected from California, USA - Siratro white BW (SPAdes) (version 2) | ecosystem: Host-associated > Plants > Roots > Nodule | place: USA...
TTCTCTTTAAAAAATATATATATATATATATATATATATATATATATATATATATAAATTTTACGACTTATTATGAAGTATGAGATGATATCTTATTTCTTTTATCTTCGTGATGAGATATAATATTTTTATCATATAAAATGAATAATTTTAAATCAATTTTTTTTTCCTTTCAAAAATTAGATTGTTTTTCTTATTTGTATTATGTAATTAAATTTTAATTAACTTACTTAATTGTTTACGTTTTTGTCTTTATAACTTTATTTTATATTAATAATTCTATTAAACTACATGAAAATTGAATTAACTAAATGATTATCTTGATTCTTTTATTTAAAATGTCCATATCCATATGGTACAAAATGACATATAGTAATACTAACTATCAGTATCAAAACAGTAATATAATAATAATAATAATAATAATAATAATAATAATAATAATAATAATAATAAGTGACAAAATATGATAAAAACAATAAAAATATTATGTTTCTATAAAAAAATAACTACCTCAATAAAATTGAAGTTTTTCTCATATTTCTCATTAATTTAATCTTTTATTTAAATGTCAAACATATTATTATTAAGATATATCAATTCAAAAAATGAGCATACACAATAAGAAATCAGACAATTATGTAATGGCAGAATGTCTATTATAAGCTACTCCGTATTATCAATTTTTTGTTATTTATATTTAGATATATTTTTTATAATTAAATAATTTATTTTTGAGTTATTGTACATATAATCAAGAGGACTACCTTTCTTAAAAGCACGACTATTTGCATTACACAGTTAAAAATCTTGTTCATGACTTGAGAAACAGGATTTAAACATTATTTTTAATCCAACAAGATAATAAGTTTATGTGTATATCTTCTTATATATTATAATTTTTTCATATATTGCTTCTCTAATTTATTTTTATCGAATGTGTAACTTTTAGTTCATTTTGAATTTCTAACCCATTGATGATTTTAGCTTACATTTTTTTTTTTTTAAACTCAACGCCAAACTAAAACACTATTCACTTCACATAAAATTTACACGATTTATCAACTGCTGAATAAAATATTTTGTTAAAAGCAATAGATAGATTCTTTGCCTTTTAAGAGGTATATTTCCTGGAATAGACGATCATATTTTTTTTTCAATCTATTCAGAATTCCTCTGAATGCAAAAGTTTCATGATATTTTTTTATATTCATTAAAAAAAAATATATGGCTGGTGTAGAAAACATTGCATGAATGGAATGGAGTTATTTAAGTTATTGTCCGTTCTGTAAGATATTTTTATGCAGTGCTTGCAATTTGCAGAAGTGAACAAACATTGAAGTGAAATTATTTGGTGTGAATTGGTAAACAGTTGGAAAGCTTGGAAGGTAGCAGCATACTTTATGTATTAATAACAGTTCCTTTTCCTTTCTTGGCTATTGCCAGCATATTGACAGGAACAACTTATTAACCTTGTATGTACTGAAATTTTCATATAGCCAAACATGAAAACGATACTCCTATGATGTTGCTTCTTGTTACCATATATTCATGAACCCTACAACTGGGGACCCTCCTTAAGATCCTTTTTATGGCAAATTCAATTTCCATGTGCTTCTAGTCTTCAAAATATATGCTGAAAATGAAAAATACCATACTTTTTGTTTAAAGTGAATTTTTCATCACACAGAAAGTTGAAAGCAATTTTAAAAGTTAGCAATATGGGTGTTGGCAGAATAAGCTGACATACATAATTGAAAATTTGATGATTCATACAATGTGTACCCAATTCTCTATTTCAAAATCTGTAATTCATTGCATTCAAGTCATTTTCGGTGTTGCGAATCCTAAAGCCACCAGCTGGTTCCCCAACCTCCTACATTTTCTCTCTTTTGTCGCAGCTGTCTCTTAAGAACTGCAAGAATATTTTATTGATTTAATCCCAATTTTTTTAATTTAGAAAGAGTGGTAACTCATCAGTTGAAGTTATGATAATTATCAATAAGTCAAATGGTTTAAGCGATTCTGGATTTTATCTCCTCAAAAATAATGTTAGGTTCGAATATTGTAGGTAAAAAAAAATAGTAGTATAATGTATAAAACTCTAAATAAATCCTTCATATAGATTAATCTCAACAAAATTCAATTCTATAAAATTCATATAATGAAACACAAAAAAAAAAAAAAATCTAAAATTAAGTTTACAGGTAGTCATACCGCAGGACCTTAACTCTTAAGTCACTCTGGGATGGTAGGACCTATTGGGACAAGTTCTTCCTCCACTCTAATAGGTTCTTCCTGTATCTTAATAAAAAAAATTTATACCGCAAATATTCTTGTATGACAACCGGATGGAGGTGTCATCCGGTTGTTAATTTTTTTTCAAATGACAACCGGATGGAAGTGTCATCCGGTTCTCATTTTCAAATCAAAATGATAACCGGATGAAACCTATCCGATTCTCATAGTCCAAATCGAAAACGGATTAATTTTTCAATTTGGATTATGAGAACCGGATGGGTTTCATCCGGTTATCATTTTGATTTGGAAATAAGAACCGGATGACACCTCCATCCGGTTGTCATTTGAAAAAAAATTAACAACCGGATGGCATCTCCATCCGGTTGTCATTTGAACAAAAATGACAACCGGATGACCTGTTCATCCATTTGTCAATTTTTTTCAAATAACAACCGGATGGAACTGCCATCCGATTGTCATACAGGAGTAATTGCGGTATGAAATTTTTTTATTAGAGTGCAGGAATAACCTATTAGGATGCAGGAAGAATTCGTCCATTGGACTTTAATGGAGCTTTGTTACCACTCTAATTGGGTTGGGGCAAAAACTTCCTGCACCCTATCAATTCAAATTTGCACCTCGTCAATTTTTAAAATATTTAAAATACCTCTGATATTTTATTTCAAATTCACAGGAACTGTTTTCGAAATAGGTTTCAAAAAATAGTTTCTGAAACGTAAATTTTATATTTCAAAATATATTTTTGAAATTTCTTTTTGAAAAATATTTTCTAAAACAAAAATTTTACATTCTAGACCACATTTTTCAGAACCTATTTTCAATAAAACATATTTCACAACGTAAAATATTTTCTAAAAATTTCTAAAAGAACCTTTTCAAAACATCAAATTTATATTCTGAAAAACATTTTTTGAAAATAGATTCCGAAAATATACATTTCAAAAGCTATTTAATTATAAATGAAGAGTGGGCATTTTAGTTATTTTAGCGTTAGCAATGGGGTGTAGGTTAAAAATGACAAGGTGCAGGAAGTTTTTGCTGGTTTGGTCTAATAAGAATCAGTCCCAACTTGAGAACTAATTGGGTAACTTGGTGGATTTCTAAAGCATATTAATGAGAAATTAATGAAGGAATATTAATATTATTGGCCTACACATTTGCTTAAAGTCTATTTGTTACTAAATGATTATTTTTATGTTAAAAGATGAACAAACTAGGAGGATAAGGAACAATAGACCCTTCCAACACATTCTCAACAACCTTAGCTATTTATCTTTTAACTGATATTTATTCCAACTACTATAACACATAAAGAGCTAGTCCTTCTTCCAGTAGTTCTTAATATATCACTTAAAAGATTGGGATTTGAATATGCAAAGTTAACCAAATCCCCCACTTTTTTTTTTGTGCTAATGTAATTAACATATTGTACTTTCATGAACTTTTACAGAAACATTTACATTGCACCTTTGTAGACTTTTGTAAAATTTATAGTTTGAGGATTAATATCATAAAACTATATACTTTTAGGAGGTGTTTACTCCTTTTCTTTCTTTCTTTTTCTCGGTGCTGATCGCTGTTAGGTATCCAAGTGTGAGTCTAAGTCCCACATTAAGTAGGAACGAGAAAGTTGAGCAATATAAGAAAGAAGACCCACAAACCCAATGCCTTAAAGTTTTGGGTTGAAGGTGGTGTCATTCTCTTATATGGTTTGGCTCAGTTCTCATTCTTGTTTGTCTCCCCGGTGTTTACCCCCTCGAATTATCCAACAAGTGGTATTAGAGCCGACGATTTGTTGTTAGGTATCCAAGTGTGAGTCTAAGTCCCACATTGAGTAGGAATGAGAAAGTTGAGCAACATATAAGAAAGAAGACCCACAAACCCAATGTCTTAAGGTTTTGGGTTGAAGGTGGTGTCATTCTCTTATATAGTTTGGCTCAGTTCTCATTTTTGTTTGTCTCCCAACAATCGCATCCGACATAATAGAGGAATATCTTAAAGTGCACGAAGAATAATATGTTCTTGGACATTTTATTAACTTTGAATCAGATTAGACAATCCTAAAAGTTTAAACTTTGAAGAGAGTATACAGATTTCCTCTGTTCTTCAATCATATTCCCTTGTGGCGTAATTATTCAACAGTATTACTCTTGACAATATATTTGTTCTGTTTTTTCCACAAGAACCTTCAAATGTTAATTTTAACATATATGGTCATTGGAAAATTTGATAAAATCATTGTTTTATAGTTAAGAGTATGTCATTTTAGTAATTCACTTTAGAAAATTCTCCTTTAGATTCTGACTTTACAAAACGTTATTCATTCATTTTAGTTTCTTTCACTTCATTTTCCATTGTTGTTTAGCGCAAAAAAAGGTCCAACATTTTGTAAACTCAAGGACTAGAGTGAAGATTTCATATAATTAGGAAGTAAAATAGTCAGCATTTACAGTGTCAGGGATTACTGAAGAAAAATCTAAAACTTTCACTCGTGTCCCTCACATGTCTCACCATCAAAGGTAATTATTGGTAAAAGTGTTGGTTGCCTCATTATTTTCTTACTCGTTTGAGACATCTAAGTACTCATGTAGATGATGAAGTACTTGACATATTGGAGTGTGTTCTTATCAAACAAGCTTCTAAACTAAATCATTTTTATCCGAGTTCACAAACTTCAAGTAATTTTCAATCTTCTTGGCATGACTCTCAAGTTCTAAAGGGAAGCATTTCTTATGTGTTTTTCGCTTTCTCTCACTTGTGGCAATGGCAAGGTCATTGGGAAAGAGGTCTTGGATGACAAAGGCATGTACTATAGTCGAGACAAGCACTGTTGTTACTGTGAATGTAGAAATGAGACTCAATATTACACTCAGAGACTGAGTTACAACATTTGTGACTTGATTTGTGTAGGTTATGGTAGCAATTGCTGCAGCAGTCATTGGAAAAGTGTAGGCCCACCATGAGATTGAGAATCTGCACAATCACACACAATGTGTCAGAAAAATCAACATAATGGAATAGCCAATGTTATAGATATTAACAAAGAGTGTAGATTACTTGAGTCCTCTGAAAAGATTGACCCGAACAGCCTGCAAAAAGCATATGAAGTGAAACCAATATTAGCCCTTTTTTCTGGACATGAAAACTTTGAAAAAAACTATTGTCCCTATGCATATTTAAGCACTAGTGAGACAAAAGCTTACCAGGGTGAGATATAGGAACATGGAAGTGAAATAGAAAATCCGTGATTCAAAATTAAAAGAACCCTGAATCTTAGCCAATGCTAGAGCAGCAACACTAGGTGGTGCAACCAAAAGAAAGAACACTGGATGGAGGTCCCTGGGGATGGTCTTATTTGTTGGAAGCATCTGTGAGAGAGTTACAAATATCACCATATAGTGTGCAAGTCCAATAGTAAAGAAGAAAATAGGCCCTTCTCTTAGGCCCATAGATGCACCCAATAAGGCTCCCACAAAATTTCCAACAATTGATAGCATATTTGTTGGATTGGCAACCTTTGAGAGCATCCTTTTGCCTCCAAACATCCACTGTCCATAGATTTTGAGCATAAGGAAGAACAATGGAATCATTAGAATGTACCAAACTGCATGTGGCAATTCTTTGACAACTGATGAAGGAACTCCAAGGGCTAAGAACAAGAGGGCTATCCATGGGGCAAAGAAGAAGTTAACACGAACTGCATGATGATACTCGCGGCGAACTGCTTCAAAATACAGAATTATTTTGAAGAGGTAGATGGTGAAAATAGTAGCAACAACAGCAATAGATATAAGCCATAGGATGACATTTATTTTCGGAGTTATGTGAAGAAATTGAGTGGAAGGTGACGTGGCCAATGCTTTCCATAGAATTGCTTGACTGCTAACTCCAAGACAAATACCAAAAGATGAAACCGGAAATCGAAGAAGGAATGGCCACTTCTTGTCCTGAGGAAGCACCATCTCTTCTTCTGAAGACTTCTGAAGGAGTAAATCAAAGTAAAAAGAATAAGGGTAATTAGGAAAAAATGGTTTACTTATTTCAATACAAGACTCAAATAGTTGCAACATTAGCAAAAACTGCATTGAAGGATTTCTAGGATGTGGAATATTTGTTACACAAGAAGAATATGAATGCATACCTTAGGAGTTCGTCCCTTTAGACCTTTCAATGCTTTCAAGAACAAATCAACAGGTAAAGACTTCTTAGTGTTGCTTAAGTTGTTATCCTCTTTGTTCAAGCTTTTGATACTTTCATGATTCGTAAAATTCACTGAGCTTGCTGCCTCTGGTTGCACACTGCCGTTTGGCATTGATTGTGGCTTGGAGTATGTAGTGGTTGATTGAGAAACTTCTTCAAAATTGAATGGCATGTCGATAGATACCGAATGTTCATGTTCATCACCTTGGCCTCCTGCTATTTTGTTTTCACTTTCCTGTTTTTGGAAACAAATATCCTAAATTTTAATCACCAAAATGGATGCAGTTATTGTATAATACTTCTAGTTTTATTTAGTTTCACCATAAGGAACTAATCTCTGGTAATTTATTTTCAAGTTTGCAAACTCACACTAATGATAACTAGTCTTACTTTGAAAGAGGAGAATTTTTTCACGTCAACAGTTTCAAAGTTGGCTGCATCATTTGATATATGTTGAACTAGTGATGGAACATTAGGCAAGCCATGCCCTTCTGTTTCACGGCTAAGGTTGTTCTCCATGCTAGGCCTAAACCTGAAAGAGTATAAAAATTAATGAGTTTATTGCATTACACATACAAATAACTATTTCAGTTACAGAGGCTCTAACGTTAGCATGCATCGATATGTTTCGAATCTTAGCCTTATTACTAATTTAGAGGATACCAATGAAAACCTTGGATAGAGAAAGAGCAGTGCTAGTAATATGCACTCTTGGATACTCTTCATTAGGTAAAGTAAAATTCATATGAATCTTGTACTCATACTAAGAACTTATGTCAAAGTGAGCCTATTCTCTTCTTATGAAATTCACCAAAAACATATATATGAATGAGGATTTGAACCTTTTTACACTCTGTATCAGAGGCACAGATATACAGCTCAGGAAGCAGAAATTTCACAAGAGAAGAGCACACGCAAAGGAAGTTAGAAAAATTCTGCTGAGGAAGCAACCATGTGCTTCTTGAAGAAAAATAAAGAGGTGGAGAAGGCATGCGTGAGAGATCATGAAAGGAGATTATATATAATGCAAGACTAAGGTGGCCGTAGTATTGTTGCAGCCATTACGTCAAAAGCACTTTACTAGTGATAACAACAGCTGCTTATTTTGACAAATGCGTGGCCACATTAAAAGACGAGTATGGAAAAATTTTGGTTGGTCAGATTATGTCATACACCATAGATGAGTCCATGAATACAGTAAAATAACCATAGAAAAAAAAGTTAAGGATATAATATAATTAAGCTTCAAATTTCTAGGTCAGTGTATGTCTCAATTTTGTAGCCATCACCTAACATTTGAGTGACGTCAGGATTAAATATAGTAGTAAAATGGAACCAAAAATTTCTTTTTTGAACAGGGTCTCACCACTACCACTTAAGCTAACCCTTATTAGCAGAGATACCAGATATTGTAATATTCTAGTATTTTCCTCGTCATCTCCCAATACAAACCCAAAATGGACAAAAAATTTAATCCAAGAGATAAAAAGAATAGAAGTTTTGTAACGGAAGTTGCAAGTAAATGGATATTAAAAAGGCTAAAAGCTTTACAATAGTACACTATATAATGCAGTGACATACATTACCCTGGATCACTAGGGACAATCTATTAAAATATAATAAATATTATTACTATATAATATATAGATTTATATACTTTTACATCAATACCAGAATTTGCTACAATATATAAGTTTATCACAATACCTAAATTTAAGTGTACAAAACATAATGTTTAATATATTTATATATAATTCTAGGAAAATAGGAGTGCAATTGTCCCCTCTCCTTTTCATTTGATCCATCAGTGCTCTACTATGTTTACTGAAGTTCAAATGTTGAATTAAAGTCTTATATAATGGATAGAAATTAATAAAATAAGTAACTTATACTAGAAAACCCATAAATCTAATATTAATTTGTTTATTATGTGTGATGTAAAATTTATGTGTACCATTAACTTTAAATTCTTTCCGTAATATTTGTATAAAAAATTTGTCAAGGTCGTACGCCAAAGTCTATGGGTTAACACCTGTCATCTTGCACTTGCACGCCAACAAAGGGTTAAAGAAACAAATCTTTGATATGTTTTTAAGTTGTAAATTGGTATAACCAATGAAATAAACATATTGATTTGGACGCATAATAGAGTTTTTATGTTATCGCACTATGAAATTGGGTTATCTTTTCCCAAACAGAAGAACAGAAAAAAAAAATAGGGCATGGTTTTTAATCTTCTCAGTTTACTTTACACTGTTTAACAATTAATTTTTAGCTTATAAAACTTTATCAATTCTTAAAAACTATTTTCTTAAAAAAAAAAACAGAAATACAAAAGAGATGTTTTCTCCTTTTTCGCCTTTTTTATATGCATCTTCCAATAGAAATCTTGAACAAATTTCTTTGTTTATTGAGTTATTACGTGTCATCTTATGCTTTGATTTTAATTTTAAGACTGAATTTGTATAATTTTTTATATTTAATCAATTAAAAACTTTCCTAAATAAAGTTTCAAAATAATATTAATAATTAATAATCTTACCATACATAAAAATCTTCCATAGTTTAAACTTAAATTTTTAACTATTTTCCATTTTCTAAATTTTAATTTCTTTCATTACGTATCTTATAGATACTAGTTACATTATTATTACTATTATTATAAGTTTAGCAAATAGAGATGTTATTTATGAAGAGAAAACAAATATATATTCCGTTGCATGGACACTTAGTAAACAGAAATGAGGAAATAAATTTGTTGGTAAAACACTAATAACTGGTAAATATTAACACCGTGGCGGTGGAAACGATTTGGCTAAGAGGAATACGTGGACGGCTCCAGAAAAGTCTTCTGCACATGCTGTGAACGCGATCCACAAAGTTTTCAGTAACAGTGGTTACGGTTCAGATTTTCAAAGAAGATTATGTTACAGGGTTGGATGATTGTAAGCATCATTTGCATGGGTGTTTTATTCTTAACAAAGGAGATAAACCCCTCATATGTTTGGAGTTTTGCTTTCAGATATTTCAGTCTTGGTGTTTTTTTTTTGGAAAATGGAAGGCAATTTAATAGGCAAAGGATTTTACGAATTCGAGTTCCAAGCTTTAGATATATCCGACAACTACTTTGAGGTGGTTCATGGAACTTGTTTTCGGGATACGTTGCGTGTATTCGCTTAGCCACGTAAGTTTGTGTCTCTATGAACTCACCAAAGGGCACCATTGGGTTTGACGTAAGTTTGTGTCTTCTATGAACTCACCAAAGTGCACCGTTGGGTTTGGGTGTGTGCCTTACTTCTTGGGTGTTGGAGGTCAAGTATATTGTTTTCAATTGCTAGGGTTTGGGTTTTCCGTCATTCTTTGATGAATGTTGAAAAAAATTAGAGGACTTTTTTTTTTTTTTTCAAGATGTTGGTTGATGTGGATGTAGAACATGAGTTACCAACTCAAGTTAAGGTCGAAAGACAAGGATTTGCTCTGATCGCTGATGTTGAATATAAAAGATTTTCGGATTTTTGTATTTATTGTTAAATGATTGGTCATTTAATTTAAAACTATATAAAATATAAAGAATCATTTAAAGTTGCTAAAAAAAACATATAAAGAATCATTTAAGGTTACTCATAAAATGTAGGTGTATCATGTTGAAGTTGTCAACAAACAACAACCTAAAGAGAGGGTTAGTACTGAAGATGAAAATAGAAAAGTACAATCTGAAATTTTGATGAACTCTGAACTGATGTTTTAAAGTCTCTTTTACGAAAGATGTTAACATCAAGATATTATAGCATATAGTAATCCATTTGCGGCTTTGAACCCTAGGATAGCTAATCTAGGTAGATAGTTTAAAAGCATTGATCTTAATTTCGGTCATGCTAAGGTGATAGATCATATTAGTTTAACTTTGGTGGATGGTATTAATGAATAATTCACTAATCATGAAAATAAACATTGATTATTCTTTGAGTCAAAGATACGCGGTTTCTCCACATGCTTATTTTCAGGAATTAAATATTCAAACTTTTATGAAATCAATCCAAATAGGATTGTTCCTACTAGTAATGTCATTGAAGAATATATAAAATTGTTATCTGAATTTCGGGGAAATAGAATTGAGGAAAAGGAAAACTTCGATTTGATCACTCCTTTCAAGAAATAGTTTCGAAATTCTAATAAAGGATAATGGACAGGGCAATCAAAAGAAAAACCTAATGAATATTTTTTTTATGGAGTTTAGGATATAGTAAACTTAAACACTTAATTTTTTTGTGATAAGTTTAAGCCTAAAGGATGAACTATATTTTATTTTATGTCAGCATTTTCCTATTTATATGATAAGTTTGGTTACTTAAATATTAATTTTTTTATTACATAAGTTTATCTTACTATTATCAGTTAGGTAACACCTTCTAACACAATGTAAATGTGAAGTGAAATGAGAAGTTAAAATAATATATGGATGGCATGGGTACATAGAGGGTGAAAAGGTTGGTGAGTTGAATTAATTATACGTATAGGTGAAGAAGGGCATGCATGCATGTAGATGTGATAAGATAAGTGAGTGATAGGCATGCATTTAAATGGAGTGCTTATCGTAATTCTGAAAATGAGAGAGTCAACATGGAATCGCGTTTACTCCTAAACTAAACGAAGGAGGCAGTAAAAATCACGTTTCTTGCTGAAGTAAGTGAAGAAGAATGTTAGAAGAAAGACCTAGGTAATGTGGGTGAGGTTGAGTGCTGTGGTGCTAAACGCACGCCTTCCCTTGGTTTAAAGCAAACAAGAGTAAATGATTAAATGTGTGAAAATAAAAAAATAATTACAAAATAAAATAATAAAATTGTTACATTCTAATAATAAAATATGTAATTAATTATGTATTAATGAGAAAAAGAAAAGAAAAGATGGTTCTTAGCTGTGTTCGAAAACGATAGGCATAACGCGACAAAGAAGAAGTTTGGGGTGTCTGTCGGCTGATCTCACCGTTTACTCATACCAAACAATACAAGTTTGGCTGACCATGGTGATGCTACATGATAGTTCCCTATGCAAACTTTTTTTCTCAATAAAAAATCATTTTTTCAGAAAAATTACAAAAGTTTATAATTCATTAAGAGTATCTGTATCATAATATTGAAATTTTTCGATTTTTCTGTTGATTCAGTTTCAATTTTCTTTTTAATAATTCATTTTTTTAATATTGTTGTAAGATTAAATTATATTTAAAGTCTACTTTCTTTCATTTTACATTTTTTATAAAAACTTTTTTCATTTTTTCTTTAAAAACTAAGCTTCAATTCCGTTAGTCGAGACTGGTTCCTTTCATCAATTTCTTTAATAATGGAAACACTTTTTTATTTAAATATAAACATTGAATATTTGTATATCGAAACGTTAGATTTTTCTTATAAACTAAAACTGCTCGATTTTTCTTAATTGATTTTCTCATCAACACTTTTTATTTTTTTAAATCAAAATTGTCTTTGATTTTACTTTAATCAACCAATATTTTTAATTGTTCAATCTATAGCGTTTAAATTTTTGACATCAACAACCCATGACTAATATCCGTTAAAATCGTTTCACCAGAAAGAAATGAAAACTTTAAACTTTTGAACAATTACAATTAATAAATCTTCGGCCAGTAGAACCGTCCCAATCAATTGAATTAGAAAAGGTTAAGATCAGAGCGACTATAATAGCATTGACCATAATTAAAAATTAATGCTACCCTACTTTTTTGAGGCCCACAATTGGTTTTAGGTGAATTTCATCATAAAAATGGACATAATTTTATAAGTATGTGAGGAATTCATGGTAAATTCTTTCTTATGGGCATATGTGTTAAGTTTTATAAATTAAACTTGATTAATCACAGTATCTTTACAAATGAAAATGTTCCAAATTTGTAAAAAAAACAGTAAAAAAATAGAGAATACATAAATTAAATGATAAAAGGAAAGTAAAAGTAAGATATAAAAATACTTGAATGCAAATCATCAAAATACAATGGTTATGAAAATTGAAGTAATCCATCCTTCTCCATAACTTAGTATTTATGTGGGTGTTTACAAATTTCAACTGTATTACATAATACAAATTTAATATTTATAGAGTAAATATAATAACTATTTATAGTCTCCTCGTAACTGTGTTGTAACTTAATAACTTTCATTCGATATTCACCACTAATAATCTTGATATTTAATCAATTTTCATTCGATATTTACCCTTAATAATCTTGATACTTAATCTTCATCGTTTATAGCCTTACTTAATATTTATTTTCATCACTGAAAATCTTGATATTTAATCTCCAATATTAATGACATTTTGATCTAGATATAAAATTGTATTTGACAAAGAAGTTTTATTCGGAGGAGAATTATTCTTATTATAAAAAATAAATCCACTACTTGTCTCACACCTTTATTTTACATAAATCTTTCTACAACATCAAATATTGATAGAAAATTTGGATATATTATACTAGATAATTGTAAAAATAAGAAAATTTTTATTATTAAAAATTAATTACATAAATAATCGTTGTTATATTTGAATTTATTTCAAATATTTATTCAAAAAGGAATTAAAATTACAATTATAATTATAATTTATTTAATTATTCTACTTATGTAATAGGCTATAACTTTTTTACTCTCAAAGGAAAAAATATTTTGAATATATTTTGTTTAAGCAGATTTGCTTTATAATTTTTTTGTGATTTAGAATTGTGCAGGAAACGACATTCTCCATTGTTGTTGACTTGAATAAATAATAACTAATTTTACATGAAAAACATAAAACATAATACAATTTTAATATTTTGAATTTAATGTTAATTTATTAGTGATATTTGACTTTTGTGATAAGACTTGTGATAATAGAAAGAACATTTTGTCCTACCTTTCTCAAAGTATATAATATAAAATACTAACAAACATATGATTAGTGTATAAAAGTCATATAACAATCATAATGGACAATTATTTTCCAAAATATTTAACATTATTTACACATTACATGATTGAAGCGACCAATTTATGCGAAATTATTGTTCACGTTCAACATTTTAGAATTGGTAAAACAATTTTTTGAGTAATTTTAGAATTGTTCGCATTCAACATTATAATTTTGAGTTGATTTTTTTACCTAAATAGCATTCTTTTATTTTTTTATTTCTCTTAATAACACTATTTTTTAATCCGTCAAATAACATTTATTATTCTTTAATTTCTCAAATAATACTCTTTTTATTTTTCTTTTATCTGTTTTTTCATCTTTTTTTGTTTTTTAATGTTATATCAATTGTGTAATCTTTTATTTATTTTATATTTTGTTTTTGTACTATTACTTTAACTGTGTTGTTTTTTAAGAGTTGTCAAAAATTTTAATTATTAGTTGATTAAAATTAAATAAAAAAATATAAAATAATTGAATTAAATTTTCTTAAAAAAATTAATACAAATAGAATAAAATAGAATAATTAATAGAAAAAATAAAATATAATTTGTGTGAAACAAAACATAATCAATGACGAGAAGTAAACATTTCAACAATGTTGGGACATGTTCTCTTTATGTGTCCTTGCATTTGACAATGTAAACATTTTTTGGACTAACTTTGATGTTCCCTTATGTCCATATCAATTCTTATACGACTTGACTTAGGCCTCTTTTGATTTTTTTTTCATGTCTGAATTTGAGCATAGTATCTAACCAGTATAAGTAGGCCTGTAGTCTTCATCTCTAAGTTTACCAAATTGACCTTTGTAGACATGAGAGACTTGTTTCAAAGTGTACACTGGTGAAATATACACATCAAAATCGTGATATGTATGTTTGCATGTTACAAGCACATGGGAGCATGGTAGGTAACTTATGAAATTTCCTACCGTCACACCACAATTCGTGAACTACAAACTGGGTATCTTGGTCGTACTTCTCTTGTAAAATTTAACATAATTGATATAATTGTAAAAAAAATAAAAAAATAAAATAAAAATAAAAAAATGTTATGTGAGGAATTAAAGAATAAAGAGTGTTATTTGATAAATTAAAGAATAAAGAGTGTTATTGAGGGACATAAAAAAAATAGTGCTATTTAGGTAAAAAAAGTCATTTTGAGTAAAAATAAAATAAAAGGATGAGAACTTTCACTCTTTTTTTAAGAGATTTTTCACTCAAGTAAATTAAGAACAATAAAAATCATCTCGTTTAATGTTGATTCTCATTTAAATGAATCATTAATTGTTAAGCTAAAAATTCTTACTTAAAGCTAAGAATCTTATATAAATCAAAATTTTGTCTTGTAGAATTTCGTTCTAAGTAAAAATAATTAGTTCAAATAACTTTTATATATGAAATTAATATATTTTTTAAATTAATAAGTGTTATGTACATGTGTATATATAAAAGAAGAAAATGTTTAAAAATGTTTGATTAATGATGTAGGATACAAACTGAGTTAAATAAACAAATATATTGTAGGGTGATGAACTAGTGAAAGTTTTGAACACTAATTTGAGGATGATTTGGGATTAAATGGATTGGATATATTAATTTGCAGAGAAAAGAAGGGATAAAAATGGGGAAAAGTGGAGAGAGACTTTCTTCTTAAGGAGATTTTAAAGGAAAGTCATCTCATCCATATCAAATAACATATATATTTTTTCTTTTACCTTATTTTTTATAATTAATGTATATATAACATATACTATACATTATAAATTTATTATTATTATTATTATTATATAAATATATTTATATTATTATATATTATTATTATTTATTATTTCAATAACATTATTATATCATATTACATCATATTATATAATTATAACCAATTATGTTAACATAATACATTTTATATCATGATGGATTAATTATAATTATATAACATAATATAATAATAAAATAGTAAATAATAATAAAATTAAAATTAATAATATTTAAAAATAATTTATAAAATAATTTTAATAAAATTTTATTTTACATTATTTTTAATTATAATAAATTTGTAATCTTACAATTTTATCAATTAGAAAAATTAAATATCAATCATACCTATCACCTCACTTACAAACTTTCAACTCAAATTTTACCATATTTTCCTTAATCCAAACAAGTCAATCTACTTCTTCAAATCTTTTCAAATCCATACAAATTTACTCTTTCAAATCTATCTATCTATCCAAACAAAGTATTACAATTGTTAATAGAATGTATATTAAAGTAGAGTAGATTGTTAAACTAATAGGTATTGATAACTGATAGTTTATATAACATATTCTCACTTTTAAATAAGTTGATTATTTATTCAATCTTTGCTTTAAATATAAAAGTTAAAATATTTTACACTTTAATTCATATGTGATATTCTAAAAATTTTACATGTATTAGAACTTTTTCTTTTTGTATTATCCAGATAAAGTATGAATGTTTGAAAATAAATTAATTAATATTGAAAAAAAGTGTAATGAAGTGCAATAAAACTAATGTTTAACTAAAAAAAAAAAAAATCTCCATCCTGATGTGAGAATGGTTCTCGTCTTTCCCTTCTTTTTTTCCTATCTTCCCTTTGAGTCCTTGGACAATGGTGTGACTGTTTCTTATGTATGGAAGACATGACAAAACATTGCATTGTCCAAGGCATACAGAGCATCGTGCAATGTTCTTGTATCTATGTTCCTTAGAAATGTTTGGACATTAGAGTCAGATGGATCATGTCTTTCGATTTCAATTTTCTCATTACCTTTTAGTCTCTTGCTCTAATCTAACATTTTCCTCTCTCAAAGCATCCATTTCTTCTATGTTGTTTCTTTTTAGAATCTCTAGCCCTTGACATAATTCCATCATCATAACCACTATGTCCACCACTCGATTCATATGGTTTAGGGCAGAATATCTCTCTATTTATAGAATCCGGATTGGACCTTTCACGGTACGGATGCTAAAAGTTAAGGCCGCCAAACAGCCAATCACTACTCTAATATTGGTTTAGTTGTTAATAATCACCACGCTTGCTCGGTACGTAGCACTTGCCATGGAATGGATTTCTAAACATTGTCTAAATTAATTATGAGAGTAAATACTTTAGAATGAGTGGAAATGTGAAAAAATTAAAAAGGAAATTGAGTGCTTACTTTAGTAAATAAATAAAGATGCAAGTACAACTAATATGAAATGAGTATTTGACGTAAAACCTAATTTTAGCCACTAATAGGAGTTAGAATACAACACTTTCAAAAATGGTGCGTGTTGGAGTCCAATAACACCGCTGAAAAAGATATCTTTAGTTAATGGAGCAGAGTCACTATACACACTCTCATTTTGATGATGTTCGCTCCATCACTAACAAAAAGAAAAACACGTTTTTCGGTTAATGGAGTGTGAACATTTCACTACATATATTAAATCGTTTATCCTTCTCATTGGTACGTGAAAAATAAAAATAAAAAAGTTTTTCATACACAACTTAATGTAGTACGGTTCGACTACGTACAATGATTTTCTCAAAACCCGAATTAATTTTCTTCATCTCTTCTAGTCTTCAAATTTAAAAAATAAACAACACGATTTTAAGAAAATTACTTTAGTCCATTTATAACTTCTTTCATTGAACATTGATAAAAAAAAAAAAAAAACTATGGTGTTTAAATCGTGTACTGTGTACTAAACTATACGTAGGACCCTTCCAACTTATGTCATAATGCACTTGATCATGAAGCTTCAAAAATGTAATAATTTAATCTTAGCAACGTTTGACAAAAAGAATTAGATAAAAAGAGAGACGCATACTTCAAATATTTAGGAATCACACCGAACATTCATTTCAAAGTGCGACGTAATTATGCACAGTATATATAACTTGAGATGGTGCTTTTGGATTTTTCTTTTTTTCCCCGTTAGTTGAAGGGGCTTTTGTGGTGCGTAGCCGTTCCTTCCACTTTCATGTATGGTCGTGTCTTTGTTCCACACTGTCGTACTCCACGAAGTTTGTTCGTACGTGTTGTGCACTTTAAGTTACTACTGTTTTTTCAAAAGTCTATTTATTATATATCAGGAATGAATTGAAAATGGTTAGGTTGGTTTTTAAATTATTTTTTTTTATTTACTTAAAATGATTATTTCTTACTTTTATAAAATGAATTTTAAGTTTAATTTAACTGCTCGAGATCCTTATTTGATTAGAGGTAATACCTTTTAATAATTTATAAATGGGTACAAATTTTACTTTAAGGTTGAGTTAGATTTAAATTTTAATCAAAACCTATTCTAACACGGTTCTTGGGTCACTTACTATCGGACTCTTATTTAACCACCTTTAAACAATATAATCTCATACATGAGTTGAAGTATCTATCTAAAAGAATGTGTTGAAGATTTCAGATCTCCTAAAGATAGTCTTTAAATAGTTTATAAATTGATACAAACCTTACTTAAAATGTTAAAAATCTCACGTAGACTATAAATAAAGCCTTTCAATAATTTTTTTATAAATTAACATATGATTTTTAACGTCATCCACACTCTTAACATAAGAATAAAAGAAAACTAAATAAAATATAACATGTTAAACATAATAAATATTGTCACGACAAATATTAATTATTGCAATACTTTTGAAACCTAAAATATTAAATTATAAGAAAATTAAAAATTATTTGAAGACGCAAGTGACGGTAAGTCAATAAGAATCTCATTAACAAAATTAGTTGATAATCTTAACTTATAAATTTTGAGTTGATAAATTAGTGTTTGTTATACTAGTTGATAAAAAGATACAATTATAGAAATGAAATTTGTGTTTATAAAAAAATATGTTGTTATTTTAATTATAATTTTATATTTTTTAAATAATTAAATTATTATTAAACTTTTTTAATATTTCTATTCATTTTAAAAAAAATTGTATATCTCTGTAATTTGAACAAGTGGTTTTATTTTAATGAGGTGATATAATAAGTATTAATCAAACTTAATTCTTGTTTATTTTTTATAAATTTAAATTTATTATTTTTTAATTATATTGATTTCTTTAATAAATTTTATTTATGTTTAATGTCAAATTCTTTTTAATTTGAACCGCATAAAATATTAAAAAGTAACTTAACAAATATTAAAAATGATACCATAATTAATTGTGCGAATAAGATTGAAGAAAGTAATAATAGATAAAATGAAATTAAAAATACTAAATAATTATATTAAAATATAAGAGATAACAATAAAAAAATTAAATAAGCTAAAAGTTATAAATTAGCTGAAGTAGTTTATTTTTAAACCAAAGGATCCTAAAATAAGCTACTTGAAAGACTTACTAAACATTATTCTAATGGTTTATAAACTAGTCAAATAGTTAGTAGTTAACTAGGTAATGTTCACAAAAGCATTAAATTGATGAATTTTTTCGTTGTAATTATTTCCAGTGTAGTTCTTTTCGGTATTTATTAAAGGAGTGTAAAAAAAACATTTTTATGAAAATGGATAATTTGTGTTATGGATATATGATTTCAGATAAAAAAGACATGTCATTGAGATACAATTTTAAATAAAAAACTATAATTGAAGTGACACGACTCTAAAAGTATAAAATTAAAGTCATATCAACACGATAGTATTTCAGTTCTATTTTTAATTTTTTCATTCTATATTTATGATACTAGTTTTTTTTTTTTTTCATTCCATATTTTTTT
>Ga0209489_106338_pt1 | contig 19161 bp, 10 predicted proteins | sample SiratrowhiteBW_FD_187527 | JGI IMG/M metagenome (GOLD analysis project Ga0209489, IMG submission 187527) | Root nodule microbial communities of legume samples collected from California, USA - Siratro white BW (SPAdes) (version 2) | ecosystem: Host-associated > Plants > Roots > Nodule | place...
TTGTAAATCTAATCACTTCAATTCTTTTCACTCTTATAAGCTAAAAACATTATTTCGTTAGCTTACCCTTGCTTTTCTTGTTGTTTTGTGAACTGCGATGATTGTACTATGTACATGAGCAGGTACAGATGCAGGTTTAGGAGCACCTTAAAGATGATATACTCTTAAATCGATCTCCTTTTATCTTGTATATATGTTTTTGTTGTAGTTAAAGACTCTATGACCTTGAGATGATTTTCCTTTTGTCATGAGAATAGTTATACATAACTCTGATGTATCTGAACACTTTTTGTAGTATCTTGAACCTTAAATGGATGTTAATACTTGGTAACAGACACAAGTTATAGAATTTTTGGGCTGTTACAAAAGATGTGAGGAGAACTTATTTAAAATATAAGAAAAATAAATATTAATTTAAAATTAAAAATATATAAATGTCTTCTTATTAAAAATATAGAGAAAATCAATTTCAAAAGATAAATAGGAACTATTAGCAGTGCTATGACCAAAATTTACTTTATTATCAAAATGCAGTGAACAAAAACCCAATTCGCCAATTTATACTTTTAAGTTACTAATTTATTTTCTCAACAAGTTCAAGGTATACAATTTTAAACTTTTATAAAATTCTTAAAATGGAAAACCTCCTCCCAATCATGTATTAGAGATGAATATGTAAAGTTGGTAAGCTTACTTATTTTTTGTAATTTGGTTTTCAAACTTAGAAGGTTTTTTTTTTTATCACCACATAATGAAAACAACTTTTAACTTATGGGATTTTGATAGAAAGCATCAAAAAATTATTGTGACTTTAAATTTTTAATAAAAGTGTCTCAACTATTTGTTGTATTTGGTTATTAAAGATAATATTTTTGAAATTTTTTTCATATATTACTCGTTTGTGTATGAGAAGTCCATTTTAAAATTTAAAGGTTTTTATTGTTATATATATTATTATTATGTTCAAAGCTGAAAGCACATTGGTTATTCTATTTAGGTAGTTAGTTAGTTATGTTTAATTATTTATCTCTTTTAACCTCCTTTATTAAAAAATAATAATTTTTATATTTTTATTAATGAGTTCCACGTCATCCATCTCTTCTGGTAAATAAGAATATTTCTTTTTCAAATTATTTTGGCATTTTTTTTAATTATTTGCACTTATGTTGGAAACTAGTATCAGAGTTTCAGTTCTGATTCCTATTTTATGTATGTAGAGTTCGGTTCTTGATTAATATTTGACTTTTATTTTTTTCCTATATATTGTTATTATTTTAGAAAACGTTCGAGAATGTCTTATATTATAGGATCGAGAAGTATATGTATGGAGAATAATTTCAATCTTCACAAGTCAATTTGAGATCCATGTTCAAAGAACAAGCCATAAAGGCATTACTTTCTACCAATATTGAGTATTATGAGAAGAAAACACACTTGCTTATTCCTTTATCACTCTCAGATGAGATTTTTTACAAAATTTTAGAAGAATAAATTATTAATGGATTGTGACTGAAGTTTAAGAAGTTTTTAGTTGAGGTTTTTTACAAAGTTTTAGAAGAATAAATTATTAATGGATTGTGATTGAAGTTTGAGAAGTTTTTAGTTGAGGTTTTCACAAAGTTTTAGAAGAATAAATTATGATGAGATATGACTGTAGTTTGAGAATCTCTTAATAATGAAGATAATCAATTATATATACGAAAATACAAAGGATCATAGTCAATTTTTGTCCAAACAAAAAATAAATATTATTTTTTTTATATTTATATATTTTTACTTGTATTTTTATTGTTATTATTTTTGAAAAAAATAATATTTTTATAAATCAAATTCATTTTTCTTTATTTGATTAAAGGTGTTATTTTAGGACGGATATTGGAGGTGTTAACACCTCCTCCACACACGTATCCGATTTCCGAATTTGTATATGATTTATATACATTTTTTTTTCAATTTTTTCTATAGTTTTTCATAATAAATTATGATAGCGACTCTATTTCTGTTTAATATTTTTTATAAATTTAAAAACAATTTTATCGTCGCTTTCCATCGTAATTCTAATTGTGACAAAAAAATATAATAACTCAATTGTTACAATTTAATTGTGACTTGATCTCAGATAACTTATATCATATAATAATTGATGTATCATGCAATATGAATAAAATTATACTCAATCATAAATATAGTGAATATCTCTTCAACTATAACTATTCTAATTATTAGAATCTTTAGAATCCTTCAAGATTTGTTATCACTGAAAAGTCCACACACTATTGATTCAATGAAATTGATATATCTTAAAATTATATTACTTAAATTATATATTTAGATAAGGTATGCGATCTCTCATATTTTATAGATTATCATATTTTATAGATTGGAAGTATACGATATATTTCAAATTAGAAAAATTTTTGCACACTTGCCATGGATTGATAGACGTAAATGTGAAAGTAAATTAAGTCTAATGTTTAATGATATACTTATTGATAAAATTAGATATAGGCTTCGTTAAGTTTTAAGTCTATAATAATTTTATATATTTTGAATTGAGTTCCTATTAAAAATTTTAGTTGTATTAAATATCTATTATTATTTTTATATACTTTTAACTAAGTCCATATCATTTTGATCTTTTTCATTAAGTGGAGTGATATAACTATTATTTTTCATTATCATTTTTTACCAGTTTCTATATAAAAAATAACTTAATTAAATTTTAAGTCCCTAGTAAATTTGTATATTTTTATCTGAGTCTCGATAAAATGTTTTGTTCTATTAAATATTCAAATTGTTTATATTTTTTAATAGAATTCTTAATCAAGGTGATGTAGTTATTTGATTTTGTAGTCCGAAACAAAACTCAACGAACTTAAATAATAGGCAGAATACCATAAATCATCTTTGTAAAAAATGACATCATTTTATTTTTTTATATTATCAAAATTCGTGATATACAATTTAGAAGTACAAATCAAAGAGATACATTACCCGAGTTAGTGACTCAATTGATTTAAGACTGCAAAATCAAAGTACATCACCCGAATTAATGAGAATGATTCAATTAACAAATATAAACGCTTTAGATACTCAGTATAACAAAAAATTTAATAAAAGCTTAATTTAAAATACTTAATTTTATAGGAAACTTACAATTAAATTAAGTTATTTTTTATTTTTCAAAAACACTTAAGCAATTATCCCATGTGAAATTAAACAACAATAAATCTATTGGTAAAATATTAAAAATTTTAAATACTTAACAAAACAAATTTTCTTAACAAAAATTTATTAAAAATATCTAAATTTATAATTAACTTAAAATTTAATTAAACTTCTTTTATATATTTTTACATGAAATAATATACTTATATACTTTACTTTTAATCTTGCTACATTTAATTAATACATGAAAAAGTCGCCAGAAAAAAATATATCGATGAAGCAGTTAAAAACCTTTCAAACGTGTTAAAATGTGAACTTTTAAGATAAGTTTGTGAATTTCAAGTTACAAATACTAACTACAGTACATAAGGTCAGAAGCGTCATTTGTTACATTTGCCAGACTCTTGACTCAGCGAGAACCTTCAGCACGCAGGAGTCAAGAACAACACCACACACCATCTCAATTTCCGCCACGTGTACGTTTTGCCACGTGTTTTGTTCTCAGTGGCTAAACCCTCTTCACTCTGTCACACTTTCTCCCGTAACATAAATACAAGTACTCACTTTGGGACACCACCACCACTACCTTACTTCAATTTGTTATTATTATTATTTATTTTCATTGTTATTGTTATTATTATTCATATTATTAATTATTAAATTCACTTCCAGCACCACCACGATCTCGCTACCGTTCTCCCCAAAATACATTCACATAATTTTCCCTCACTTTCTCGGCGGCCAAACGCCGCATTCCGTCGGAAAAATGACTTGCAAGGTGGCGCTAACTGTGCTGTTCTCCCTTGCGCTCTTGTTGTCTCCGTTGCAAGCCGCGGTTTTCAGCGTAGATCTAGGTTCTGAGTCGTTGAAGGTGGCGGTTGTGAACCTGAAGCCCGGTCAAGCTCCGATCTCGATCGCGATCAACGAGATGTCCAAGCGGAAATCGCCGGCCCTGGTCTCCTTCCACGACGGACACCGCCTTCTCGCCGAGGAGGCGGCCGGTCTCGCCGCGCGCTACCCGCAGAAGGTCTTTTCCCAAACGCGCGACCTCATCGGGAAGCCCTACGCCGCTGCGCGGAAGATTCTTGACTCAATGTACCTCCCTTTCGAGACGAAGGAAGACTTCCGAGGCGGCATGAGTGTCGTCGCGGACGACGGAAACGAAAACGAAAGCGTTTACTCCCCCGAGGAACTCGTCGCCATGGTGTTGGGTTACGCGGAGAATTTGGCGGAGTTTCACGCGAAGATTCCCATTAAGGACGCGGTGATCTCGGTCCCGCCGTACATGGGACAGGCCGAGCGGAGAGGGCTGCTTGCGGCGGCGCAGTTGGCGGGGATTAACGTTTTGTCTCTGATAAACGAGCATTCCGGTGCGGCGCTGCAGTACGGGATCGATAAGGACTTCTCGAACGAGACGAGGCACGTGATTTTCTATGACATGGGTGCGACCAGTACCTATGCGGCGCTTGTGTACTTCTCGTCGTACAAGGGTAAGGAGTATGGCAAGAGCGTGTCCGTGAACCAGTTTCAGGTGAAGGATGTGCGCTGGAACCCCGAGCTTGGTGGTCAGCACATGGAGTTGCGATTGGTGGAGTATTTTGCGGATCAGTTCAACGCGCAAGTTGGTGGTGGAATCGATGTGAGGAAGTTTCCCAAGGCCATGGCTAAATTGAAGAAACAGGTTAAACGGACTAAAGAAATTCTTAGTGCGAATACCGCTGCTCCTATTTCCGTTGAATCGCTTCATGATGACGTCGACTTCAGGTAGCTGGAATTTGAAATTACTCATTCTATGAAATTATATATTATCATTATTCTCTTTACTTCTGAGAAAAAGTTTCTGCTTTGTTCTGTGTAGATCATGGTTCAACCTTATTTGTACAGTGTACTTTAGCACCCTCTTTAATTTGTTTTTATTACCTAGCATGAACAAGAACAGCAAGGAAAACAATAACCAATCTTTATCCTATATATTATGATGGCACACTAATATGGGAAATATTTGATCCAAAGAGTTTTGTAGTTTTCTTTTTCTGGAAAAAACCATTTCAGTTGATAATGTTTTTAGGAATACATTTTCATGTATTTGATTTTTTGGGGGGATAGAGTGTTGTCTATTCAAAATAGTTTTTTAACAGTGAAGTAGCATTTTGTCTCATTTAGTAGCAATCTAAACTCCTAATAACAAGACTCGGTGTTTTTGTGTGGACTTTTACATGAGTGATAAGATTATTGGGTATGCTTGCATATTTATTCAATGAGTACTGGTATTGAAACATCCAGTATGGGTATTGGAATTATATGGGAACATCATAGCTTTCCTGTAAAACAATTACAGTAGCAAAAAAACTGGTAGCAAGAACACAGTTGCCTTTGCTTCAATTGTCTGAGTAAATTGTGACCTGAAACTGCTCCATCCCTTTAGTAAAAGCATGTTCTAGATTTCCTTTGGGTAAAGTTTAGTTGGAAAAATCGTAGAAAAAGGAGTTGTTTATAGCAGTATTTTCCATTACAAAGTGGTTAAGCTTGCAAATAGCTGATGCAGTCAATAACTAGTTGCTTAAGTGGTTAGTTATTTGCAGTTAACTAGCCTTAGTTTACTGGCTGGCTGAGGTTCAGAAATGGGCATCAGTCTTGGGAGTTACGCCTTGCTTGAATGCAGCAGTAAAATCATGTCCTCACTATTTGTTTTAGATAAAAATAATTGGGAAACAAAATAATCAAATTCTTGATATGGTATTTTATGTTTTTGGAACAATTAACTACATGGTCAGTTCTGTCAGTGGTTTACACATTAGTCAGTCATTAGCCATTATTTTCACATTGTTAACTAGTGGGGTGGTTAATTGTTCCTAATAGAATATGTAATAGATGCATCATATCTTCATTCTATCTTCTAAACAAATATTGTATGTGTATGTGAGATGATCTGTTTGAAGTGTTTTTTATTCATATTTCTTTATACATCATGATCTGTTTCCTTAATTAATTAGGATTATAAGTCTAATATTTTTATGAATAAGTATATGCGAATTTTGTTTCAGATCAAGATACAAAAGAAAATATTCATTGTTGTTTTGATTCTCTCTCTCCTTCGCTTAAGACTACGATTTCAGCAGGTCATAAACTGAAAATATTTTTTATCAAGATTTCCTTTCTTATAATTCTCCCAAAATAATTCACTAATCCAAGATAAAAATTACGACCACAATCTTAAATTTACATAATATCAACCAGCTCTTTGTCATCTCTGTTGTCAAGGAGGTGCTAATCTTAACGAGATGACCATGGGAGAATTCTTTACTAGTTATACTAAATAAAGTAAAAGACAATTGGTTGATTGACAGGTTAGGTTGGCATATTATATCTTAGAATATAGTAATATGCTTAGCTTTAGCTTGGTTAAGGAGTTACGTGTAACCTTATCGGTCGATAGACAGGCTAGGTTGGTATCTTCTTACGGAAGAGATCAATTTGAAGATAGCTTCTAAAGGGGAAGTCAAGGAATATTGTGAAGAATGAAATTCCCTTATATGCTTAAGCTTGTCAACAGAAAGAAATAGACCAGTCAAAATAAAATGCAAATGATGACAAGTAAAATTATAGTTTATTATCAAGCTGATATTCTTACACTGCATATAATGTTTAAGGGTCCTTCATACATGGCTTGTTTTCTTACAGGAGCACTATAACCCGTGAAAAATTTGAAGAGCTCTGTGAAGACATTTGGGAAAAATCACTTTTACCTGTGAAAGAGGTGCTTCAGCATTCTGGCCTTTCATTGGAGGAAATATATGCGGTGGAGCTAATTGGAGGTGCCACCAGAGTGCCAAAATTACAGGTGTGAATAATCTTTTTTCATTTTTTCTACAATTATTTTGGCAATGTGCACTCTGGCTAGGGTGAGGTTTGATCTCTGCATTGAATATTGTAGTCCATGCTTGATAGTCGTCAGCAACATTTGTTTACCATATATAGTATCTGTTATGTAAGGGATAAACCTAGTTATACAACTGTATTTGTATCCTGGAGTTTTATGCCGTCTTTATACTGCAGTTGCTCTGCTAGTATATTATTAGATGTTAAATGCAGCATGTGCACGCTAATCTGATTTAACAGAAGTAACTAACCCGTCAGTTTAATTGTTCTGTTAGATATTGGTCAGAATGTTTTGTTACAACTCTGTTCAACCAAACTGATTCAGTTGCTAAAGTTTTTCCCGCACAATTTCCTTTACATTTAGAGTTGCACTTGGCATCCAAGGCTAATTCTTTTTTTTCACTAGAAACAGAATCATACTGAGAGCATTACAGACCCTTTCCCTCTTGGTTTTCTGTCCTTTTCTCTCACATTTTGTTCATTTGAACTTCCAACATTTCTGTAATCTATATATTGTCAATCATAGTAATTCATGCTGTCCAAGCTTGTCCCTATTTTATGTTAACCTGTACTTGCTACTTTTTCCTATTGATTTGAATAATGAAGACAAAGGAAGAGCACAGCTGATGCCTCAATTGTTGGCTCAAAGATTTCAATGGAGAAGACTGACTGCGTATATAATTCACTTGCATTATCACTTTTTACTTCAAATATGAGTATAACTGAGTTTGAATGTCTAGAATCTATGAAATTGCAGCACTTTATTTTGTTGATGTATTGTTTTATACAGTCTTTGAAATTTAGTTTCACAGATGAAGTATTTTACTTGCTGTCCAGCATTAGGGTAGAGCTTTGTTTATTGATATTCTGTTAATATTATTGCAGGCTAAACTTCAAGAATTCCTTGGGAGAAAAGAGCTTGATAGGCATCTTGATGCTGATGAAGCAATAGTTCTTGGTGCAGCTCTGCATGCTGCAAATTTAAGTGATGGAATTAAGTTAAACCGCAAATTAGGAATGATTGATGGTTCCTTGTACGGACTTGTGGTTGAGTTGAATGGTCCTGAACTTTTGAAAGATGAAAGCTCTAGGCAGTTACTTGTACCACGAATGAAGAAAGTCCCGAGTAAGGTAAATCAGTTGATGATTCAATGCTTACTGTGACTAAATATCACGTGAAAAGTAAATTGATCAATTATATTCTCCAACTTTATTAATCCATTGTAGTATTGTTAACTTACCAGATGTATAGATCCGTTAATCATGACAAGGATTTTGAAGTTTCACTAGCTTATGAAAGTGAGCATCATTTGCCTCCTGGTGCTACCTCTCCTGAAATTGCTCGATACCAGATATCTGGTTTGACAGATGCAAGTGAGAAGTAAGGATAAAAGTCTTGTTGTCATGTTGCTTATTTAAGCCTCTTTAGGAATTGCTCTTCAAATAAAATTAAAAACTCTAATGCACTCATATCTTTGTTTCTTCTCTGTTCTTCTAGATACTCATCTCGGAATCTGTCATCTCCCATCAAGGCAAGCATACATTTTTCTCTTAGTAGAAGTGGAATTCTTTCTCTGGATAGGGCAGATGCTGTTATTGAAATAACAGAGTGGGTGGAAGTTCCTAAGAAGAATTTGACCATAGAGAATTCAACCATTTCATCAAATGTTTCAGCTGAATCTGCTGCTGGAAATAGTTCTGAGGGAAACAATGAAAGCATAAAAACTGACAGTGGGATTAGTAAGACATCCAACACTAGTGCAGAGGAGCAACCTCCTGCTGAGCTTGCTACAGAGAAGAAGCTGAAAAAGCGGACCTTTAGGGTGCCATTAAAGGTGAATGTCAACTGGCCACCCTTATTTTGTGATTATTTAAACTGGGTGGTGATTTTTAGGAAAAATCGAAACAGGATCTAATATACTTTTCTTGCTTCGTTGCTGTTTTGGTTTTTGCACATTACAGATAGTTGAGAAGATAACTGGACTTGGAATGTCTCTGTCAGAAGATTTTCTCAATGAAGCCAAAAAGAAATTACAAGTACTAGACCAAAAAGACGCAGACAGAAAAAGAACAGCCGAGTTAAAAAATAATTTAGAAGGATATATATATTCTACTAAGGAAAAGGTTCGTAGAAAGCAATATGCTTATAGTTTTAACTGTGTTAACAGCCTTTATCTAATTATGTAATGGGTAATCTTTATCCTTTAAAGATTTCTAATTTTCTTTCAGGGTATTATACAAAAGATTGACATTTAAGTAGTTGACTTAGTGTAAGTTTATACTGAGGAATTTAACTTTTGGTCTTAATGCTTCTCTTGTCTTTGTTAGATTGAAACTCTTGAGGATTTTGAAAAAGTTTCTACAAGTGAGGAACGCCAGTCTTTCATTGAGAAGCTTGATCAGGTTTAACCCTTTTCCTTGGGCAACTTAATAAGTGTTATTGATAAGAATATTGACTTAAGCCTTTTGCATTCTGTCAGGTGCAAGATTGGTTGTATACAGATGGTGAAGATGCCAATGCCACAGAGTTTCAAGAGCGTCTAGATCAGTTAAAAGCTGTTGGAGATCCAATTTTCTTCAGGTTTGTTATATTTAGCCCAATTATATCAATTTTACTCTATACGATTTTGTATTTGGTAGAGTTTTTCTGAATATGTGAATATCTGTTTCAGGTTAAAAGAGCTTACAGCTCGACCAGCAGCAGTTGAGCAAGGTCGGAAGTATATTGATGAGTTGAAAAAGGTACATCTCGTGAAGTGCCTTAGAGCTCTTTACTTTCTTCATGTTCTTTTTGAAGCTGAATATTTTTAGGGCAGGGTTGAATCATGTCGATTGATCCTCATAGCCAATCACTCCTAGATTGTGTTTGGATGTAGAATTAGGGAATTTGAAATATCTACAATTTCAATTGCTTTAATTTAAATTTCTTTCATTTTTAATCCTTTGTTTAGATAAATCAATTCATTTTTTAAAATTTCAAAATCTTGTTTTGAATAGGGTCGCCATATTGCAATTTTCATTTTTAACGAGAGGGAGAAAGAGAGGAGAGAGAAGCAGGAAAAGAGAGAGAAAGAGAGTGAAAAATGAGGAGAAAGAAAGAGGGGAGAGAGAAAATGAGCATGAATTCAAATACTTGTTGAATTTGATATAATTTATATAATCTAAATACTTTCACAAATACTTTTTACATTAATTCAGCATATTTCACAAATTCTATACTTTTTGCTATGACTTTGGTGCATGTGTAACTTCTTGTTGTAAACTTATGTTGGATCAGCAGAAGCTGTAATATGATAAACAAGAAGATTTTCTCTATTATTCTATTACACTAATTCGGCATGTTTCATTAGAAAGAATGTAGAGATTGGTTGTTGCCCTTGTTGAGATGTTAGATACATAATCTGATACTAAAGACAACTTTCATTCAAGTGGTTATCTGTTATTTATCCAGTTTTCATCATATCAGCACTTCTGTACTAATTTCTATAAAATCATTTGGACACATTCATACCACTTCAGGAAATCATATGATCAAAATACCATGCATTGAGAAGGCGTTAGCTAGGTGAACGAAAAATACACCTCGAGCAATTGCTTGGGTGGCAGATGTCTGAAACATATATTGTATATTATGAATTTGTGATTTATAAGCTTTTACATTCAACTGCTGCCAGCTATTTTGTGATGTAACTTGATACATTTGTGACTTGTGCAGATTGTTGAAGAGTGGAAAGCAAAGAAGCCTTGGCTTCCGCAAGAAAGAGTAGATGAGGTATGGTTTAACTTAATTTTGATGACTTAGAATCTATTAAAGCTGATGTGTCACCTTCAGAAAATTCATTGTTTTTTGGTTCTTAACTTGCAAGGTTATAAAAAGTTATGAAAAATTAAAGAATTGGTTGGACGAAAAAGAAGCTGAGCAAAAGAAGTAAGTTCTTGTCATAGTACTTTAATTGTTATTGAAGCTACAATTAGTTGTATACCTTGTCATTTCAATGTTTGGTCATGTCGCGAGCGTATGCCTGAATAAACATTTACCTCTACTTTTCTTTATTTAGAAATAATATTCCTTGAAAAAGTTCATCCATAACATGATAGGAACAAATATGATTAAAGGAAATCAAACTAGAAATCAAATAATTGGAGGAGATAAATGACTATTTTTAAGAGGAATAAGATAATACAATGGATGTACAAAGTCCCCCTTGCTCAGATCCAAACTCCAATAGGGAAAAAGAATTCTCTGCCTAATAACAACCCAATGATCAAAAGATATCCCCCAGTCTCCTCTCGGTGCTCATTCTAACCGAATTCACAAAACCCTGTGCTTCTCTCTCTGCCATCTCATTATTTATTCCCTGCCCCTTCTTTTTCTGAGCGTAGTAGACACTCCAAATTGTGGGCTTGGTCATCTGTTGTGTTACTGAACTTTGAGGTCCTAAGCTAGGTTCTATCGTATTGTTATGAATCTAAGAAGTTATATTTGAAAATGGTTTCCTTTCATCTGCTACTGTTAGCTTGTGTAGCACAAAATATGATCAATGACAATGGGCTACATAATGAAATAGTATGGAAGTTGCTTATGCTAACAGAATATGTATGTAATGTGCAGCGTATTGTGCTACTCAGAATCTGTGTAATTCTTGAAGAATAAAATTTCAGTCCCTTAAAATATTCAAATTACCTAAATTCCACTTTTGAGATTTTAGATTGTTCTCCGCAAGTTCTCTTTGCCTGTTGTTTTATATTCATTTTCTAGATAAAATTTTCTTAAGATTTTATATTTGAGGGTGAGCCTCCCTCCCTTTACTGTCCATAAAGGCTGTGTAATGGATCATCTGAATCATATCATTGACGGCTTCATTGTTTTAGATTACTCCCCTTTTTTAGATCCCATTGTACTTTTTCAATTATACGCTTCCGAATATTTAAGAAAATGGACTAGTCTAGCTTTGTAAATAAAGTATCCACTTTTCCACTTTACTGACTGCCAACAAGAGTTTGTCCATTGTGGAAATATCAAATGTGCTCATAACATTTTTAATGTAATTGGTTATTAATTTCCTATTCTGTACTTGTTTCGAAGGACTTCTGGATTCAGTAAGCCAGCATTTACATCCGAAGAAGTATATTTAAAGGTGCTTGATCTGCAAAACAAGGTAACTTGTCTCTTCTACTTTGTCTGAATGAAGACAATGTATTGGCATGTGATTGTACAGGCCTAAGAAAGCGGTGCCATTTTTGTTAATGACCTTGTTTCCTGTACATTTACAGGTTGCCAGTATTAACAGAATTCCCAAGCCCAAGCCTAAGGTTCAGAAGCCTGTAAAGAATGAAACAGAGAGCAATGAACAGAATACGGATGATTCCAATTCTACCTCAACAGCCAGTTCCTCTTCAAGTGATTCATCTGCTAACAATTCAGAAGGGACAAACGAAGAAGAAACTGTTACTGAGCAATCCGAAGTTCATGATGAGCTATGATTAAATGGGAATATGCATTTCAGTCAAGTTTTAATCATGTAGCTGCAGAGTTTTAATAGTCAGAGATGTAGAATGGTAATGGTAGAATTAATAGGTGAAAAGGAGGCAGTGTCAGTTCTCAGCTAGCAGGATAATAGAGTTGAGGCAACATTTGCTTGCTGGTTGAGAGCTAAATTTTTGAGGTTAGATGGGTCCTACTGTAGAAGATGATTAATTACCCTTTTATATTTAAAGGGACGACTTATAATTTACAGCCATATGAAAAGTTGTATCTGCTGAGACACAATGTGATAGGAGAAGAGAAAAGACAACTCACGAGACTTGATTTGTGATATGAACATCATATACGAATTTTGCTTCAGTATCAAACAATTGTAAGTTTTTCTTGTTTACTTTATGTGGTTAATGGAGACCACATATTAACAATCCACACATCATATTTAATGTGAGGTACTTACATTTAGATCAAGTTTTCCCTTTTTTAAGTTTAAAAGTAATTATTTTAATCTCTCAAATTGAAATATAATATTTTTAATTTCAAGATTTGAAATTTATTTTCTTAGGTTCACTTGAGGTTATTTAAAAATTTTACCAATTTTAAAAATACAAGGTATAGTTGTCCCGTACTCTCAATTGTAGATTTTTTAAATTATGTCCAAACATCTCAACCTCATAAAACGCTTGGCAAAATCTCACTTAGGAAACATGGAAAAGGGACAAAATGAGAGAGAAAAAGGGTAGAGTGGGAAGATGAGAAATATAAGTTGCTATGATTTTTATTTTTCTTTACTGGGTTTGGTGAATTTAAAATTATTGTAAAATGTACTTAAAAACATGCACAAGGCCATATATAATTCATTACTTGATACAGATCAGTAATCTACCAAGTTGCATCAATGAGTGTAAGGTTTAATGTAGGATATGAATTTGTTATGTTTGGGGTTTAAGGGTTGACTACAGCATCCAACTTTGGGTTTAATGTAGGATTAGATGTCTTGATTTGTTCTTCTGTCAATCTTATGACTTCACCTACACTTGTAAAAGAAACAAAAGATATTTTGACTCTAGTAAATAGATAGAATTGAAAACCTGAATAAATTACCCCAAAGCGTTTTTGTGATTCTATACTAGGTGGCAAAGCATATTTCATGAGCTATGTAATGTACCTGTACATGGCTTCCTATAACTATCGCAAGTATTAGTAAAATTTAGTTGAGCCAAGTGAACTCATCTAATGGCGCCAAATGATCTATTCCATGAGCTAACTAAAATTTAGTTGAGCAAAATTATCACCACCGGACCATTCGAGATAAATGATGTTTCTATTTCACAAGTACGTAGAAGAATAAGTCGTGATTCGAAATGTAATCAAGTTTCTAATTACATTTGTACTTTATTTATATTCATAAAAATATCTTGGTGAAGAAATTGTATCTATTTAGATCTGTCATGTCTTATTTTTATTTATAATTTATATACGATCAAATAAATCAAATTAAAAAATAAAATAAGCACACTTTAAAAATAGTTTTTTAGTAAAAAAATCATTAAAGTTAATATTGATAATAAACAAATGAATATTTAAATTACAGGTTATGACTGGTAAGAATGTTACCTTCATATATTTTACAGGTTATGATTGTTAAAAAAATATACCCTCATATTTATTTTATTAAAATATATGTAAAGTATTTTTAATTTGTTGGTTTACAGACTTTTCAATGAAGTTTACCTAAAGATAAAAATCAAGTCTCACTAAGAGGTGATTCCCTTCAATGAAAAGGAAAAAGGTATATCATAGTAATAAAACCTCTTGTGACATTGCTTTTTGTTTTGCGTTTACTTGAGTTTGAAAAAAGAAATACCAAATGAAATCACTCAATTGTTTCCCAAAACCTCATTCAATAATTAATACTAAAGGATCCATATTTGATATCTAAAAATGATACTTTGATATCTAGTCATGCATGTAAAGGAATACTAAAGGAATTCAGAGTAACAAAAAAATCTACATAATCCGATCAGACATGGAGGGCAGCCTTCTGAAGAAGTTAACCGCCGGCGAGGGCAGGCGGTCACGGAAGACAGGGTGTCGGAGATAGTAAAACCCACAAGCCATGGCCACCATCTTCGAGGGCACCAAATAAAGCACCATTGCCACCACCAAGCACATGAACACAAACATCCCAGTCGCGCGTGGATCCCGCCACGTCACCACCGCCTGCACGCGCTCCCCCTGCGTCGCCAAATCCCCCAGAACCGTCTGCACGCGCGCGCCTAGCGTCCGCAGCCTCTCATACCTCATCCGCACCACCTCACTCGCCCTCCCACTCGGCGCCGTGTCGAACTCCTCGTCCAGCTCCTCTCTCTCCACCACCTCCGCTTTCGAAATCTTCGGATCAAAATGCGGGAGCGGGTCACGCGCCCGGAACCTGTAGTTCCACGCGCCCACCACAAATACGTAGAAACAGAAAGTGGGAATAATGAGTTCAGGGAACCACACCAGCATCACCAACAGCGCGTGCACCAAAACCGTGGCCGTTGGATTCCTCCATCCACGTGTGTCCTCTACCCACCGCACGATGTCGATCACCCCCGCCACCACGTTTATTATCCTGTACCAGTTCGCGCGCACTTTCCTCATGCTGAAGTTGTGCGAATCCGCATCCAGCATGTAAAACACCACTTCCTTCCTCAGCGCTGGCTCCGCCCTCGCCAAGTGTCCCGCCACCATTCTCACCGCCGTGCTCCGCAGCGCCTCCTGCTGCACCACCCCCAACGGTTTTATGTGGTGCATCAACGGTAGCATCGGCTGCAGGTACAGCTGGAGGAGATCCAACCGTTGAGTGGAGCGAACGAACCTGATCGCTATCTCGATTTCGCCCATTTTTTTCAAGCCCGCGTTGGGAGTTAGCACCAGCAACGGGTACGTATTTCTGTACACTGTCCTTGTTTGCAGCGTAGAAATACGCACTCGTACTTTTCCAATACGGAAATCGGGTTCACCGGCGTTTTGATCACTGCTCTTATCGTTGTCGTTATCAATTATCAATGGCATTGTCCAGCTATCGAATACCCCGATAGTTAAAACAGTCGAAGGATCGTAAACCTTCCACGTGTACTGTTCGTTCCATCTGGGTTCTGTGCTATCCGAAACTGTTCGTGTACGAACCCATTTGTTGCCGTACTTGGCCACGCAATACGCGTTGGTGGTGCTTTTACCATTTACAGTCTTCATGGGTACCAAGTTCTTGCAAGCGATGATGCCGAGCTCGCACGTGCCCACCGGAGGCTTCCAGAGCTGTCTGGCCGTGGGGCGGTAGTCGCTGCACACGTGCGCTGCCTCATCCATCACGTGATATCCACCGTCGAAGCACAAGCGCAGGTGCACCCTGGGCTTGTTCTCCTCCTTCTCGTTGGGGTTGTCGAACGTGAACCACCGCGACGGGACCATCCGGTCGTCCACCCTCCTCTCTATGGCGTGCAAAGGTATTCTGAGCACCCCCATTGTCGCCGGAGCGTCCGGTTGGCGGTTTTCCAAAGTGAAGACGAGGTGGTCGCTGACTGGCTCTGCCACCACGAATATGAAATCTTCGCTGTTCCATGAAACGTTGCCGTTTCGAGTGAGCACCGTTTTGGATTTGAGCACCTGGAATCCGAGTTTGGCCTTTACTTGAAAACAGGCTTCCTTGGAGGAGTTGAAGGGCAGCGAAAGAAGGTCTTGAGCCTCAAGGAGAGTGGCGCGAAGGTACCACAGTTTCGGTGACTGATAAACTTTGGCTCTTGAGTTCACGTTGGCGAAGGTATCGCTCTTCCACGCGTCGGGGAAAGACTCGTCAGCCTGTGTTCCCATCCACGTGGCAATCATGATGTCGCCGTGGTGGGCCCCACCGCCTTCAAGTCTGTACCACTGTGGGGCCAGAGGGCTGTCCGGTGGGTCCCGCACCAGAATCTCGTTGACGTCGAAACACACTCCCCCTAGCAAAGCTTGTGACGCGGGTGGGTCCCACACGGAAACTTCCAGCACCGAGGAGGTGGAATCCGGTGCGTTGCGTGCGAAGGCGAAGGTCTGGTTCCATTCGAAGACTGTGGTCTTACGTGCGGGCCTTGAGGTCACGTGATGCTGCCCCGAAACGGCGATCTTGGCGACGGGGTTGCCATTGGTGGGAAGATACCGTGCTTTCACCACGTGCACGAAGAGGTAGTGCATCTTCTCCACAAGATCAAACGACGACCGTTCCATCAACAAGCTGCTCTCGCTCGACGCCTCTGAGGCTGCGAAACTCCCCGCCGATGCAGACCTTCTCATCGCCGGAGGAGGAGGACCGTTGCTTCCGCTGAACCTTATTTCCGAATTTGACCTCGACACTGACCCTGCCTTAACGTCCAAATTCACGTATGCTGGTAACGGATCCACCTGGTCTCCACCTTCTGATTGTTCAGGTTCAGGTTTCTCTTCTGCTTTTTCTTCTTCTTCAACTACTTTTTCAGATACGGTTGGATCAGTAGGAGCTTCAGCTTGTGCCTTTTCTTCTTCTTTAGGTTTCTCACCTTCCGGTGCTGGTGGAGGTGGTTCTTGCACTTTCTCCTCAGTCTCCGTTTCGGTTTCTTTCTTCGGCGGTGCCTCCTCTTTCTGTGGCGGAGGAGGAACTGCCTCTTCGTTGACGTAGTAGATTTTCAAGCCTATTTCGCCTTGGATCATGCTCAGCAAGTGCTTCTTCTCCAACTCGTAGTAAACCAAAGCCTCTTCACCTTTGTTGACGAACTGCGAGGAACTGAGACGGATTCTTCCGAGGGAGTTGTTGCGGCGTGTGGCTCCGTAGTTCTTGTCGTGGTAAACGTCGAGTTCGAGCATGTCACCAAATATATGAGACTGAGAGTGAGCATCGACGTTGAATGACAGCGTTTCGTTCCAGACCGGGTTCAAGTCGCGAACGGCGGTCCTAGTCTTCCTCCTCTGACCGTAGAAGTCGACCACCACGTAGGGACTGGAGCTGCCGTGGCCGTCCTTGGGGACAAGGTGGTGAGCGTCGACGACCTCCACTATGAGTTTTCGAACAGTGGCCATTGTGAGGTTAGTTACCGAAGGGTGCGTTTTGGATGACGTATCGTTTGTTTGTCTATCTCATGTCCTAACGGGTAGAAACCCTACTCTCACAAGTTCAGGGTTCATTACCAAACCTTTGAAGCTTTTGTGGAATTCTTTGATTTGGACGGTTAGAATATGAATATGAATTTGTGGAATGGGAAGGACTAAGAAATTGAAATCCAAACTGAAATTAAAAGAGGGTGCTTAGCTTGACCTTTGAAGTTTTTGGAGTCTTTCTGTCTGTCACTACGTTTTATTGATATCTTCTTTTTACTTTGCGTGTTAGGGATTTACGGACCTTTTTTAAAACATATAAAGTATATAATAAGATAATTAAAGGTATGAGAAGAATATTGATCTAATATATATTGATCTAATTAGAATATAATAGAGAAAGTGATGCATAAAGAAATGATAAGAAATAGTTTCGTGGTTTTTCTTAGCATGGAAGGCTGGTTGTCAAACATAGCCTTTGCTTTTTGGCCGTCCCTTGAACTAAAGGGGGTGATGACGCGGGAAATAGAGATGGCATTGGCTTTTGTTGTCAGGCACCCTAATTTTCAGCTCATCACTGGACGCGCTTTAGTATATTTATTCCTAATTTTGAAGAAGACATGGCACCTTTTCACACAACCCTAGGATCAATTGCACCAACATTGCATCTCTTTTTTCTGCATCCCACTGGGTTGTAAAGCACTAAGCTTTCTCTATCATTATTTCAAAATATTCTTATGTTTAATTTTACAAATTATTTCCAATAAATATCAAGGAAGATATGGTCTTTTATTATATATATATATTAAATAAATTTAACTATCTTTCTTCATATTATAAAATTAATTATTTTTGTTTATACACGAGTCCAAACAAAAGTACTATAATTTATAATTTACAGGAAAAAAGTCTTTTAGTGTGAATATATTACAAGATCCGTCCTCTCTCTTCAACACAAACCGACCGTGTGATTGGTTTTATATGAATTTATTGTTTTTTATTCATAAAATCATCCCCCAAAGAAAGAAAGATGAAAAGTGAAAACCTAAAAAATACGTACATTTTGTTAGCAACAAGAAACTTGGCGCTAAATTATTTGATGGAGCTGCTGAAATATAGAAGCATGCATGACATAAGCAGGAATTCACGGGGTTCATACGTCTAATTCAAACGCTAGAGGACTTTAACCATGCTGCACTTCTATGTTGAGCTCCTTCAAGGTATCATCACAATAATACTACAAATTGCTTACTACATCCCCAACTATATTTGTCATATTCAAACAATAAAATGTTGCAATAAAACTTTGTATATTGCTATCTGATAGAGATTTAATGTTAATCCCCGTTTAAATTTTAGTGTGTTTAAAAATTGATAAGCATCATTATAAAAAAGATTCATCATATTTTTAACCAAAACATAAAAAAAAAAAAAAATCAGAATTTCATCCATTCAAGAAAATTACAAGGCCTCATCAAATAAAAAGAAAGGATAATTATAGTTACATCCTCTATTATCAGAGTACAGGCAGTTGCACTGCAGAAGAT
>Ga0209489_106339_pt1 | contig 19158 bp, 11 predicted proteins | sample SiratrowhiteBW_FD_187527 | JGI IMG/M metagenome (GOLD analysis project Ga0209489, IMG submission 187527) | Root nodule microbial communities of legume samples collected from California, USA - Siratro white BW (SPAdes) (version 2) | ecosystem: Host-associated > Plants > Roots > Nodule | place...
AAGTTCAAAAGGGGGGGGGGGTGAATTGAACACTTGAAAACTTTTCGCAAATGTACCTTTTCAATATGAGGAATGAAGATTCTTTGAAGAAACTATTAAAGGTGATATAAAGAAGCACACAACAAAGGTATAAAACAAATTCTAGAATAAAAAAAAATCATACATAATCAATAAACTGGAAACAGATATTAATTTTGGAAAGAAAATAGTATACTGTAAAGACTGATTTTTAAAACTGGAAAACCAGTAAATTGTTAAGCAAATTCTGGAAAAAGAATTATTGAACACACTTCAAGAATTTAAAGAATTATTTCAGGCAATTGTTGACAAGAGTTTACTGTATAAAGAATATAGTATCAAGCAAATCAAAATCTGTTTGAAGTTTGAAAACTGAAGTTATACAATTATTAAGAAAAATAGTTTTTCTGAAAAATCAGATTGTTCAACAGTAAACTCAGTGAATGAGGAAACAATTTAGATTAAGAAATATGTTGAATAAGCCGTATACAGATGAGTTAAATGATTTCAAGAATACTCAAATGATTATCAAAGCTTAATCAATTAATCCAATTAAAATAATTTTATCCGATATTGAAATTCAAGAAAATCAGCAAGAACGGTAAAGAAGTGAGCAAGAAATAGCAAGAACACACAGATTTATCCTGGTTCACCCTTCCTCAAGGGCTATGTCCAGTCCCTTACTCCACAGTAAGGATTTCCATTATAAAAGATCAAACCAGATCAGTTTACAGCAATTCAATCACATGCAACCTGCAAGAATACACTGCTCCCCGCAGCAAACCCTCTGCTGAAACCTACAGCAGAATCTGGAACTATACAAACTCCACTGTATATTCCAGAATACACCTTACTAATCCCCTTAGCAAGTTGCAAACTATACAAAACCCCCTGTACACACAAAATTACCAAACCAGACAATTCACAATACAACCGAATTCAACACAAAGAAAGAATTATCACTAACTCAGCAATACAAGCACTTCTATATAACAAATTACAAAAGTAATGAAGAAAGGGTATAGAAGGCTTAGTCTGATGATTAGATCAGTGATGAAACCGTTCCAGTCAATTCAAAGCTCCAGCATTATTCAGAAAACAGTTCTTGAGGAAATAGTTTGAATAATCTTGATCACTAGATAAGAAGGCGATTTTGTCTCTTTGAAAACTCATAGTTCTTGCTCAGAAAATCTTTAGAATAATTTCATGTCTGTTTTCAAAAACGCGCCAACTATTTATAGACAACTGTCTTAAAATTCAATCGATTGTTTTGTCAAACAGTCGATTGATTTTCTCGAGTTAGTTAAAACAATTATTCAAAACTCAAGTTTTGATTTTAATGATTTCTCAAATCCTTTGTTAAATTAGAAAACACTTATGGAGCTTATCCTTGATTAAGATTGCATGCATCACTGATTTGAACTCAAACTTGACACACAACACACAATCCTAAGTTCTAGATCGAGCTATTCCAATCTTCATGCAAGCTCTATGCAGTCTACATATGATCACAAAGTCTTGAACTTCATCAAATCTTCATAACAACTCATTGGAGCTAATAATCTCCCCCAATTTGATGAAGATAAACAAAGGTGTGTTGAGTTGAAATACATGCTTGTTCTTCTGTAAAACAGTTTACTAACTTTCACAAAGCTCCCCCATAATTTGATATCCTGTTAATCATATTTCACAAAACATAGTGAAGTAAATAGTAACACAAAGGATAACAAAGTTCATTGATAATAAGCACGAGTACATATGATAACCATCTCATTAATCAGTACAAATCGTCCACCCAACTGATTAAACATAACAAACTGAAATTTGGACTGTGGCTGGATAAACCAGCAGATCAGAGAAGTAACAGTAGCAGCAGAAAACATGAAACAACAAGCAACAACAGAAACAAAAACAGCAGCGACAGGAAATATAACAAACACCAAACAAGCAATAAACTGAACCTAACAACATCAACCTACACTCCAAAACCACAACCACAACAACACTTCCTAATCTCAACACTCCTAATTCTCCCCCATTGACTTCATCAAATGGAAGAGAAGACACCATTAGATATGCAAAAGATGCTCTATTCGTCTGATGGAAAGAACAAAGTCCCCCATCTTGGACTGAATGTCATTGACTTGAGTTTCAATATGCTGAAAGTGTGTCACATAATACTGGTGATGGCTTTGGTTCTGGTCTTCCAAGTGGTTGAACTGATTCATTAAGAGTTGTTTGAGCCTTGAGAAGGAGTCTTGAATAGGAACAGTAGCCGTTTCTAGTTCAGGTTCAACTTGATCAAAATTCATAATTTTGTCCTCATCTTCATTATTCTCATCATCATCAGTGGATTCCTCTTCTTCTTCCTCGTCATCTTCAACCAATTCCTCATCAGCCTTGCAAATCCACCTCTTATTCTTCATCTTTTTCAGACCAATCTTGGTGAGATTTGCTGCGGAAATCTAGTTCAGCGCCTTAACTTCTTCAACAACTTCGCTTTCCACATCTATTTCAAAGTATTCAATTAAACTTGACAGTAGTATCACATATGGAATGCAATATTCTAGTTTCTTCCCCACTTTGAACAAATGCTCACAAATCACATTAACCCAGTTGACCTTGATCTTATTCATGAGGCAGTACATGAGGATAAGATCCTCTTCAGTCAATGTTGCATGGTTGAAACCACGGGGTGTCAGCAGCCAAATCACAATGTAGGCTAGAATTATCGGTACAACAGCAAGTCATCCTACGTTGAACGTTCTCGAGGCAGTTTCTTGGTTCCCAGTTCTGTTGTGTTCCCTCTACTCACAACAACACCATCATTTCTCAAGCTAGTGACGCTCAGCCACACCTCTTCATTCATAACCATATCGATTCCGTTCACCTGTGAATACAAGTTCTCCTCATCATACCACATGTTGGTCAAGAACACCTTAACCAAATCTGGGTACGTGTTCCCATTCAAGGCTTCTCCGCCACGGACCTCATTAAGCTTCTTCGCCACTCAAGGCTTATCACCTTAGGAGTAATGATAATCTTCCTGCTATACAGCTTGTAATACTCTTCAATGCTCTACTGATTTCCAAACGAACCACCTATCAAGGTAATCAGTTTCGTTGTTGTCACTGTCTAAGCCAACATGTTTAACCATAACTCTTTTGGTTCTCTTACGGGGATTGGAAGAGGACGCCATTTATTTGAGAATTGTAGGTACTAGGAGAACTAAACTTTGCACACAGAACGAGTAGAGCAAAGACAGTGAGGTAGTGTGCAAGTGAACGCATACTCGACCCTCTACTTAATGAAAAATAATTCTATAGAAAATAGCACATTGATTGACAATTCAAAACGTAAAACAACTTTTGCAGTTTGTTGAGATTCCACAAGCAATCAATTAAGAGCAGGTTATACTTAGCTCTAGAAAATCTCAAAAATAGCTTTTTGACTAGTTGACTCTCCATTGTTGCAGTGCCATGTGGCACCTGAGCTCTCTCTCTCTTTTCACATGCGTAACATGAATATTGAATTGTTTTGTCTTATTCAGACCTTCAACCAGCTGGGTTCCATTGTGCTTGGTTCTGTTTGAATTCTTTCAGTTACACAACTTCACTTCAATTGCATTGTAACTTCAAAGCAGTTTCACATGCATCCAAAATTAGAATTTAATCAGATATCAATATCCAGTCAGTTGTAACATTGTTATTAAACATATTTTAAAATTGATCTAGATGCAGTGAATAGCCATGTGAACCTGATACTGTAAATGTAAAACTAAAACTGATCCAGTAATTCGAAAAACAGTATAGTGTAAAAACTAAAACTGCTACACTAAGTTGTAAAAATCAAAATTGGTAAAGTAATCTGTAAAATTGATACTGGTATAGAAATTTGTAAAACTGAAACTGATACAGTAAGTTGTACAGAAATTGAGATTGATACAAAAATTTGTAATCTGCTATGTAACTAACTCATCCAATAATCCATTCAGCATAAACTGGTTTATTTCACAAATTTGAAATTAATAATCCCAAGTTCATTTCAAAGGAAATTAAACCTCTCTTTATTAAGTGGCTTTGTAAAAAGATCAGCAAGCTGATTTTCAGTACTAACAAACTGAATTTCACAATCACCATTATTGACATGGCATCTAATGAAGTGATGGCGAATTTCAATATGCTTAGTCCTTGAATGTTGAATTGGATTTTTTTGGTAAGATTAATAGCACTTGTATTGTCACATAATAATGAAATTTTAGACAAGTTAATGCCGAAATCACTTAACTGCTGCTTAATCCATAAGCTTTGTGCACAACAGCTACTAGCTATAATGTATTCGACTTCAGCAATGGATAATGCAACACATGCTTGTTTCTTACTATGCCAAAATATCAAACTAGATCCTAACAGATGGCATGTTCCACTAGTGCTTTTCCTATCTATTTTACATCTTGCAAAATCAGAATCAGAATAACCAACTAAATTCAGAGAAACTTCACTTGGATACCATAACCCAACATTTGTGGTTCCTTGCAAGTATTTCAGAATTCTCTTTGCTGCAGTTAAGTGTGATTCCTTTGCATTGGATTGAAATCTGGCACAAAGACAAACACTAAACATGATGTCTGGCCTGCTAGCAGTAAGATAAAGAAGTGAACCGATTAAGCCCCTGTGCTTGGTTTGATCCACACTAGTTCCTTTCTCATCCAAATCCAAGTAACAATTAGTGGCCATAGGTGTTGAAATCTCTTTGCAATTTCCATGTCAAACTTCTTCAATAACTCTTTGCAATACTTGGTTTGACTAAGGAATGTGCCATGATTTAATTGCTTGCTCTGCAGTCCAAGAAAATAGTTAAGTTCTCCCATCATGGACATCTCAAATTCTCCCTGCATAGTTGCAACAAACTGCTCACACAGATTCTGATTAGTGGGTCCAAAAATAATATCATCAACATATACTTGAACCAAAATAATATCATTTAATGCTTTCTTGATAAACAATGTCTTATCTGTTTTGCCTCTCTCATATGCATGAGATAGAAAGAAGTTGCTCAACCTCTCATACAACTGTTTTGGGGCTTGCTTCAAACCATATAAAGCTTTCTTCAGTTTAAAGATATAATCTGGATGTTTATGATCTTCAAATCCAGGAGGTTGACAAACATAAACTTCTTCATCAATATACCCATTAAGGAAAGCACTTTTGACATCCATTTGGTGAAGTTTGAATCCATTCATGCAAGCATATGCTAAGAGCAGTCTAACAGCTTCAAGTCTTGCTACTAGTGCATAGGTTTCCCCATAATCAATTCCTTCTTCCTGATTATAATCCTTAGCAACCAGTCTAGCTTTGTTTGTCACAATAACACCTTGTTCATCTAACTTGTTTTTGAACACCCACTTAGTGCCATTGACATTCATCTGATCAGTTCTTGGAACAAGTGTCCAGACTTCATTCCTAGCAAACTGGTTCAGTTCTTCATGAATAGCAATTATCCAGTTGCTGTCTTCCAATGCATCAACTACAGTCTTTGACTCAATTTGTGAAACAAATGTCATATGTTCACAGAATTGATTTAGTGAACTTCTAGTTGAAACTCCTTTATGCACTTGACCAATAACATTGTCTAAGGACAAATTTTTGGGAACTCTCCACTCTCTTGGAAGTCCAGAATTAACTGCATCAGTACCAACTCCAGATTCAATTGATTGAACTCCATGATCATCTAACTAAACCTCTAGTAGTTTACTGGCATCTTCTAATTTATTTTCCATACCAGTATGAGCTTGTTGGATGTTTGGAAACTCATCATCTGCAACTGTCTTAGAATTTTCCTGCATATTCTGATTAGTTTCATCAAATGCAATATGAATGAATTCCTCTACTAACATGGTTCTTTTATTATCTGCCCTATATGCATGATCATAAAGTTAATAACCAAGGAAAATACCCTCATCAGATTTCGAATCAAATTTGCCCAAGTTATCCTTACCATTATTCAAAATAAAACACTTACAACCAAACACTTTTAGATGAGATACATTAGGCTTTCTTCCTTTAAACAGCTCATAAGAGGTCTTCTTCATTGGCCTGATGAGAACCCGGTTTAGCACATAGCAAGTTGTGCTCATTGCATCTGCCCAGAAATACTTTGGTAATTTAGTCTCATTCAGCATTGTTCTAGCAAGCTCCTTCAAGGACCAATTTTTCCTTTCTACAACTCCATTCTGTTGTGGAGTTCTTGGTGCTGAGAAGTTGTGTTTAATTTCAAGTTTACTGCAGAATCCGTCAAACTTCTCATTCTGAATTCTCCTTCATGATCCGATTTAATGGAAGAAATACTGCAGTCCTTCTCATTCTGAATAACTTTGACAAATCTTTGAAAAACATGATAAGTTTCATCCTTGGTAGCAATGAAAATGTCCAAGTAAACCGTGAATAATCATCAACTATAACAAGACCATAGTAATTTCCTCCTAGGCTCATAGTCCTAGAGGGGCCGAATAAATACATGTGAAGCAGCTCAAGTGGTCTTGAATTAGAAATAACATTTAAGGGTTTGAAAGTGCTTTTAGTTTGTTTACCCTTTTGGCATGCTTCACACAGTTTGTCCCTTTCAAACTTGAGCTTAGGTAATCCAATTACTAGCTCTTTTGATGCAATCCTATTGATATGATGCATATGAATATGAGCTAATCTTCTATGCCACAACAAAGATTCATCATTCCTAGTGAGCAAACAATTCATGCTAGATGTTATACAAGAAACATTAAGCATATACACATTATTATTTACTCTTTTACCTACTAGGACAATTTCACTTGATTTTGAATCAGCTATGAGGTAAAGATTAGGCTCAAAAGTGATCTTGTACCCCTTGTCACACAGTTGACTGATGCTGAGCAAGTTGTACTTTAATCCATCCACTAAGAGTACATCTTTGATAATCACTTTGTCATCTCCTCCAATGTCACCACTCCAAGAATCCTACCCCAATTGTTATCTCCATAGGTGACATAGCCAGCATGTTTCAGTTTCAGATTAGTTAAGTGGGAAGCATCATCATTCATGTGTTTGGAGCATCCACTATCCAGGTACCACAGTAACTTACTGGATGCCAAAGAGACCTGCAAAACATATTAGATTTGAGGTATTGGTACCGAATTAAACTTGGGTTCAACAGTGTAGATGTGCTTTTGGGCACCCACCTAACTAGTCCTTTAGGCACATCAAATTTCCTTATTCTACATTTTCTAACTGAATGGCCCTTTCTCATACAATAGAAGCAAGTAATGGATTGTGAAGACTGTGATCCAGAACCCTTAAAAAAATTGTTAAACAATTTCTGATTTCCTTTGGGACCAGTTTGATAACCAATACCAGCTTTTTCAAAAACACAATTTTGAGATCCCAAAAGTGCATTTAGGTTAGATGTTCCCCTAGAAAGTTTAGATGCAGTAGAAATCAAATAATTCACTTTATTTTGTAAAACTGCACAATTTTCACAATCAACTGGTTTGGTGGAGTTAAATCCACCGGAGTTTGCAGATTTGTAATTCTCTTCCAAAGTTTCAAAATCATTTTATGTTTGAAGTAATTCATCCTCCAGCTGTTTAACTCTAGTCTCCAACCACTTGTTCATACCTTTCAGTCTATTGTTGGAAAGAGCTAATCTGCTAGCTTCTTCATGAGTTTCTTGAAATGCATGAAGAAGTGTACTGTAGTTAGTGCTATTAAAAGATCCACTGGATTCCATGATACTTGCTTCAGAGCTTTTTCCAGCTATCAAGCAAGGTTTGGCTTCAATCTCTTCCTGTGATGAGCTGCTGGATGAGGAGGCATTTTCTTCCCATGCAATATATGTCTTTCTTCCTTTTCTAGTCTTGTAACTCTTCTTTTCAACAATATTTTATTTGTCAACTAGTTTTGGACAGTCTGTTTTCACATGTCCCTCCACAACCAAAACAGGTTAGTTTATTTAAATTTGAATCAGATTTTCTACGATACCTCTCATCTTGCTGATTCTTTGTCCTGCTCTTTAGTCTGATGAATTTCTGGAATTTCTTTGTCAGTAGATTGAGACTTTCAGTATCACTTTCTTCTTCTGAACTGTCCTCACTGGTTTCAACTACAACAAATTTTGATTTGAGTGTGAAGCTTCTAATTTTCTTCTCAGCAGTTTCCATTTCTTTCAACCTCGTCATTTATAGTTCATGCTCTCTCAACTTTCTAAAGAGTGTTGCTATAGTGAGAGTTGTCAAATCTCTGGTTTCGGAGATTGCTGTCACTTTGGGCTGCCAAGTTCTGTCCAAGCATTTCAGAATCTTTATATTCAGCTCCTCCTTGTCAAATTGTTTTCCAAGCCCGATCAAGTGATTGACTATATGAGTGAATATCTTTTGCACATCAACAATTGACTCTCCTTGCCGCATTCTGAATACTTCATATTCCTGAATCAACACATGCTTTCTAGTCTGTTTGACATCAGTAGTCTTCATGAGTGACCTCAAGTATATCACACATCTCATTTGCCGAACTGCACTGCGAGACCCTGAAAAACTCATCCAGATTGAAACCTGAAATGATTATATTTTTAGCTACACAATCATATTGAACACGTTTGTTTTCAACTTCAGTTAACTCATAATATGGTTTCACAGCAGATTCACCATTCACAACAGAAACAGGAATATAAGGTCCATTCACTATTGCATTCCATATACCACGGTCAATAGATTCAATAAAAGTCTTCATTCTCACTTTCCAAAATTGGTAATTGACCCCAGAAAACATGGGTGGCCTGTGTATGGAGGCTCCCTCAACAAAAGGATGCCAATTGTAAAATAAGTTTTGGCCAAGTTCAAAAGGGGGGGGGGGTGAATTGAACACTTGAAAACTTTTCGCAAATGTACCTTTTCAATATGAGGAATGAATGTTCTTTGAAGAAACTATTAAAGGTGATATAAAGAAGCACACAACAAAGGTACAAAACAAATTCCAGAATAAAAATAATCACACAGAATCAATAAACTGGAAACAAATATTAATTTTGGAAAGAAAATAGTATACTGTAAAGACTGATTTTTAAAACTGGAAAACCAGTAAACTATTAAGCAAATTCTGGAAAAAGAATTATTGAACACACTTCAAGAATTTAAAGAATTATTCTAGGCAATTGGTGATAAGAGTTTATTGTATAAAAAATATAGTATCAAGCAAATCAAAATCTGTTTGAAGTTTGAAACAACAAGAACTCACAAATTTATCCTGGTTCACCCTTCCTCAAGGGCTACGTCCAGTCCCTTACTCCACACTAAGGATTTCTATTATAAAAGATGAAACCAGATCAATTTACAACAATTCAATCACTTGCAACCCGCAAGAATACACTCTTCCCCGCAGCAAACCCTCTACTGAAACCTACAGCAGAACCTGGAACTATACAGGCTCCACTGTATATTCCAGAATACACCTTGATGATCCCTTCAGTAAGTTACAAAATGTATAGAACCTCCTGTACACACAAAATTACCAAACCAGACAATTCACAATACAACCGAATTCAATACAAAGAAAGAATTATCACTAACTTAGCAATACAAGCACTTCTATACAACAAATTACAAAAATAATGAAGAAAGGGTATAAAAGGCTTAGTTTGATGATCAGATCAGTGATGAAATTGTCCCAATCAATTCAAAGCTCCAGTAGTATTCAGAAAATAGTTCTTGATGAAATAGTTTGAATGATCTTGATCACTAGACAAGAAGAAGCTTTTCTCTCTTTGAAAACTCACAGTTCTTGTTCAGAAAATGTTTAGAATGATTTCATGTCTGTTTTCAAAAGCGCACCAATTATTTATAGACAACTGTCTTAAAATTCAATCGATTGTTTTATCAAACAGTCGATTGTTTTTCTCGAGTTAGTTAAAACAGTTATTCAAAACTCAAGTTCTGATTTTAATGATTTCTCAAATCCTTTGTTAAATCAGAAAACATTATGGAGCTTAGCCTTGATTAAGATTACATGCATCACTGATTTGAACTTAAACTTGACACACAACACACAATCCTAAGTTCCAGACCGAGCTCTTCCAATCTTCATGCAAGCTCTATGCAGTCCACATATGATCACAATGTCTTGAACTTCATCACATGGTTAACTTCATCAAATCTTCATAGCAACTCACTTTTGCTAACAAAGAGTTCTTTATTACTTATTTTGAGGTCTTAGTCTCATAGGGAGATTAAGTCATGATAACCAAGAGTGGTTTGTGTACTTGTGATAAGGAGTTGTTTGTGTACTTGTGATAATTAAGAGTGGTTTGTGTACTTTTCATAATTAGAAGTAGTTGTTGTACCCGCTATAATCATTGAAGTGATTAGTGAACCCTATTAAGAAGTTGTCTTAAGGGAGAGCTAAACGTAGCCCATGTGTTTGGATGAACCAATATAAAATTATTCTTTAATGTTTTTGCTTTACCTATTGGAAACACAATCTAGTCTAGTTGTTTTCAAATAAGATTTAAGGGTTCTATTCAACCCCCCTTTCTAGAGGCAGTTGTTCCAACATTTATAACATTCTTTGTTGAGCTACAAACCATCTACCAAGAACTAATAATGAAGTTATGGAAGAATGTGAAGTTGGTCAAGAAGAGTGTTATCAACTCTTCAGTATTGGATTGAGATGTTACTTTGAATTAAGTGGCTACTATTCATCCCACTAGGTGTGATAGATTTAGGGTGGTAACAAGTTGCTATCATGCAGGTGGGAAGATATCTATCAAAGTATTAGTACTATAGAAAAGCTTCTATATGGGAAAGTTAGTTAGGAAAAGGGCTGAGTACAAGAATCTTTCCTCAAAGGAAAATATTTGGCAATATATTTGCAACAAGTCTTTCTTACCAAAGTTGGGTTCCAAGATAATTCGTCATATACTATCTCTTAGCATGTATACATCTTAACCTGCCATATATGCTTTAACTTAATCTTATCTTGATCAATCGTGCGATGAAAGACCAGACAAAGACTATCCTTTATGCCACTTTGCTTAATAGAGTCCTCTAGAACCAAAGTGTGTATCAGAAGTTCTACAAGATAGACAATACAGTCCATAAGAGCTTATCAACAAAGGTGGATGCATTGTAAAGAAACCAACCTTCTTCATTGTCAACATAAGGAAAATATAGTTGGGTTTGTGTTTAGAGAAGAAACAAACACCACTACGTGACCTAGAGGCTATACTCATGAATTGTCTAACTAATTTGAAATCTCCTCACATAAGATTCGTTGAAAGTCTATCCTCTGTGGAAGGAAAAAAGAAAACAAAATCAAAAAAAGAAAGATACACACTTAAAAAAGCTCAAGAAAAAAGAGATAAAAGCTATTAGAAGTCCTTTTATTCTCTCTCGATCATTCAAGCCATCTTTGAGTAGTGGATCATTAGACGGTCCACCAAACCAGCTACAAGAAAAAGTAATCACCAAACCTTATCCAAAGGTGATTATTTCTCCTCCTAAGGGAAGAATGACCAATCCCCTTTGAGGTTTGAAGAGGAAGCCATCCTTTAATGAAGGCATAGAGAAGAAGTTGAAGATTACGATAGAACCATCATCTACTCAATAACCCATTATAATAAACGTAAGGCATTGAGTCCCATGACTCATTATTCACCTCTCTGAAAAGACGATATAGAAGAATCTCTTAAGTAAAACAACCCCTGCCAAAACTTCTCCACCATCCATAGATGAGGTAACACCACCAATGATGGAATACACCCCAACCACTTAGTCAAAGAATAAAGAGAACAAAGAGCTAGAGGGTGGATCAAAAACTTTATAGAAGATTGGACCCCTTTGAGTTTGTTTGGGCCTCGAACCATCTTTATGGGTCTGAATCCATCCTAAAGAGATCACTTTGGAGAACATGGTGCATCAAGGAAAAGTTCTCTAAATTGTATAAATTGTTTAGAATAGTTTAGAATAATTTGGACCTTGTATTTAGGCTAAGTAGAATCATTTTGGATCTTGTATTTTGGGCCAAGGTAGTATAGGATTTTTAATTTTGGGCCTTATATTTTGGGCTAAGGGTTGTGGAAGACAAAACCCTAACATGGGGCATCAAGGAAAAGTCTTTAGGAGAACATGGCGCATCAAGTAAAAGTCCTCTAAAGTGTATAAACTGTTTAGAATAGTTTAGACAAATTTGGATCTTGTACTTAGGCCAAGTAGATTAATTTTGGATCTTGTATTTTGGGCCAAGTTAGTATAGGATTTTTAATTTTGGGCCTTATATTTTGGGCTAAGGGTTATGGAAGACAAATACCTAACACTAGGAGAGGGAAGCTTGCACCTAGGTCTAAAACCCTAGCTTGCATGGCAAGCTAGGACTAGGTGGCACTACATGCCTTCCATGCTTCCTTGCCACATGGCACTCTCCCAATAGAGAGGATCCTCTCCATTCACAACTTGCCACTTGTCATGCTCTCATTTGAGAGTTTTGAGAAGCTTTGGCCTATAAATAGAAGTGTTAACTAAATGTAAAAATCAACTTGGAATTAGTAATGAAATGCTGTCCATTTTTGGCCATTCTACTTTTTCCTTAGTTGTCCATTCGTTAGTCTCCTTCTAGACTTAGCCTAGACTCTTTCCTATTGAGTTGGCCTAACCTCTCACTCTCACAAATTCCTAATTCCACATCAATTCGTTGAACTTTTCTATAAGTTCTAAGAATGTTTCCGCTCATCAAAACTCCTTCATCATCCATCCAAAAGAAGAAATCACAAATATGACAATTATAAGAAGAGCGTTTTCGATCAACCAAACTCATTAATCCCAACCTAGACTATTATTCTTAAGCCATAAATTATAGAAACCATACCTTAGAACCCACGCCACTCTTAAAATATTCACCTTCCACCTCCCAACAAATCTATCTTATGTTAATTTGCTAACTATTTTATATAACATTTTGTCAAATCTAGACAATCCCAGATCTCCTAGGACCTTCCAACCTTGGAAAAATAAACATCATACAATCTTTCCTTCACCGTGCATACAGAAAACACATGGCCTTCCTTTCCATCTCAAAAGTTTTTCATCCTATCTCAGGATATCTTAACCTTCCAGATGATGTCATCATCTTGGAACCCTCACTCATCCTATATACCCTAACCTCATACATCTTCCAAGACTGTTCCCACCCGAGTCTGTTTTCCTAAGAGATGTTGGTGAAGGAAAAGAAGTGATGGATCCTAGTTTGATTGATGATAGATTCATTATCCTCCCTCCCTCCGTCATTAAAGAGCTAACTATTCTTGAAGAGTATAATGAAGTGATAAAGACCATTAAGAAAGGGAAGAGGAAAACACTGTTCGAAAAAAATTGTAAGAACCCTATTATTATTTTAACTAAATGATGAAATCAACAAAGCATGAATCATGAAGAAGTTGCATCTGATAGATGCTAAATGAAAATAGTAGATCATACAAGTAGAAGTGCTTGGCCTGGCAAACGATATAACACTCTGTAGATTTCTGCTTCTTTTGATAGGAGTTGATGAAGATCAGACAATAAAGTGCTAACAAATTTTAAGCTATCTCAAACATAAAAAATATTCTCAAAGCTTAAATTTGTGTTGCAAGAATGTCTTCACCATCTATTACCAAGAGGATCTAGGTCAAAGAAAATTCAACATTAATATCTCTAAGAGTTCGAGCTAAATCTACATTATTCACCAACTATCTTGACAAAAGTGCATTTCAACTCTGGCTCAACTATTTTCCCAATATGGTGTACACTTTCACTATATTTTAGTACAAAAGGCTATGTTACCTAGGGGGATAAGTATTGTCAGCTATTTATAATGTTGCATGAAGAAGCGAAGAACAATTAATGTTGTATGAAACACATCTAATGCTTCTCAACATTCAAGCTTGATATATGATATAAAAAAAAGATTATCCAAGCGCGGGTTACGAGCCAAAAAAAATACTCTTTTGTACTTCACAACAACAGTATGCCCAATGGAACTTGACTAGTTTGTCAAGAATTGGATGTAGTCTACGCTATTAGATAAAGGTATAACAAATATTGAGTAATACTTCCTTCCTTAATCTATTACATTGAATGTTATTTTGTCTGTGCTAATTAAAAAAGGAGATCACTTGTGAGAAGTTTTTGAAAACTCTTGGAGAAATTGTCTATCATACAAACTACCATCTAACTATATATTATTAAACGATACTTTATGACAAAGTTTTAAAAGGATTTTGAAACACAATTGAACCAACCCTTCTTGTGTTTCTCCTATTTTTTATAGTTAGTATCAAAGTTTAGCCCCTTAAGGGTTCAACGCTAGACAACATCAGAGGAACAAGATTTGGCATGACAAGAATGGAGACACACCTGATAGAAAGAGCTTCCCTCTCTAGACCGCTTGCATTATTAAGAGAAGACTTTCCATACTAGAAAGACAAAATGGAAATCTACATTAAATCCGCACACTGTCACTTTTAGCAAATAATCACCCAAGGTGATATAATAATTTCATCCCTTAAAGAAGAATGGGGAGAAGAAGAGTTTAACAAAGTGTAGTTGAACAACAAAGTCGGTATACCCTTATATATGCACACTATCAAAAAATGAGTACAAAAGGGTGTGCAAATTACAAATAGCTAAGGAGATTTAGGACTCTTTAATTATCAATTGTGAGGGAAATGAGGATGTACGACCTAGAAAAGTTTTCACCTTCATGAGATAATATGAGTCTAAACGGATTGGAGTCTCTTACATAAAGCTTCTCAAAGGCCTTGATCAATTTAAAGCTATTGGGCAACATGCCCAAGATCTAAAATCCTAAGTGGAAGACCATTGTAGAGGATAGAGATCTTAAGAAGCTCAAATGGGATGAGTTTCTTAAAATCTTGAGAGTGCATGACATGTATCTCCAAGATAGAAGCCAAAAGGAAGTTTCTACGTCAACAAATTGAGGACTCAACGAAAATGTCAAGGCGATGGCCACCAGATGAAAAGGAAACTAGAGCTCATATGCCTCTTTTCATGTTATTTTTTCATTTAAGAGACTTTCTTCTAATACTTTTGCATATTTATATTCTTTGGCTTGTCTTCTTGAGGACTCTTCTCGAAGATCTTTTTTAATTTAACACTAGGATCACATCAATTTTTATTAGAAGAGATAAAAAGAGTGACTAGGAGTGACTTTTGTTAAGACTGGGACGATCTAATACATAAAATAAAATGTACTTAATTTAGTTACCTAATTATATTTGTAATCATAAACACTTTCCATTAAGAGACGGTTTATTATGAAACTTTTAATGTATCACAAATTAAAACTTTCTATTCAATCTTTGTAAAATGTTAGACAATCTACCGTATGATAAAAGATATAATAGTAACTAGCATGTAACGTAAATCATGTCTAATTTGTTTTATAAAATTATTGTGTTATTTTATTCTACTAAATAATATCTACTAAGATGCTAAACACTCCAAAACCAACTAGATGATTTGATACTATTAGACGATCTCATGATACGAGATTATATGAGTTTTAATGAAAAAAATACTATAAGACTGGTTAGAATATAACAAAACTCACTTATATGCATATATAAAATGTTAAATGATAAGCAATTTGTAGTTTCAATCTATTGGATGATCATACTAAAGCACTCGACGATTTGTGGATGATCAATGTACTGGATGATACCATCAACACTTGACAAACGATCTCAACAATCATAGATGATCTAATAGTGCAAGGTCACACGAGACAAGCCTATAACACATGGTCATAGTAGATGATATCGACATTCCTTAGAGACTAAACACCCTAGGCGATATGCCCATCACCTTCACGGCAGATGATCACGTCTTTATTATTGTGATATACATTCTATTGTGATATGGTCTCTAAACTTAGTGCTTGTATTCTATAATTGGTTTCTAATGATTTGAAAAATGTTTTTGAAACTTATCTGAAATAAATTAATTCAAATAAATCGTAGCTTAAATCAAATTATGTTTATTAATCCGAGATAGAAAGTTCTAGATGAAAAACAAAGCATATTCTAATATTAAATGAATCTTGAAAATATGATTTGATATATTGGATTTTATTAAAGACAAATTGCATTCAATGTTTAAAAATTATATAAACTTATAAAGGTTTTGAAAAACGTATTAACAATGGACTCTCTAAAATAGGAATTTTTTATAATTCTAAAGATTATGCTTCATAAATATTCATGCATTTAAATAATGATTGGTTTTGATTGACCTAAGTGTTTTAATTCAGATTGTTATTGTCAATCACGTTCAAATTGTTTCTAGAAATGCTTACAGCTTTTGGAACACATAGAAGATTAAAATAAACATGTTTTCATATCATGCATTTAATAGACGATCAAAGAAGTTATAGTGCAAGATTTATGTAGAAGATTTTTAGAGCAAATTGAAGCTTCAAAATTAAATGAATCAAATATAGAAAGAATTCAAATATATAAATGACAATGGCTACATGTTCAAGACATGAAAAATCATTCAAATAAGAAGTTTCCATATCTTGTGTCTAATATGAAGAAGATGATGAACAATATGAGTTTATGGAAAGTTCAAGTGCAAATGTGTCAAAGTGGCAACATTCAATTTGCAACAAATTAAGAAATTATTCAAAAGGTTCAAATGTTCGATTAAGATGCAAAGATCACATCAAAGCTGAAGTTGGCTTATATAATATCTAATCACAAAAAAAGTGTAGAATGAGATTCATGTAGATTCTGATTAATGCAACAAAGTCTCAACATTCAAGTTTTAAATATCAATGTTTTCAAATAACTAAGCAATTAAGAATATCCATGAAAATGCAAAATATTCATCAATGTAGAAGTTTCATTTCCAGCGTCCAATGTGTAAAATAAGGATTAGACCGAGTTCAAGAGGGGGGTGAATTGAACTTTCAAAAACTTTTCGCAAGTCTGATTTGTTCTTCAAGTAGAGAATGAAAATTCTTTATTCAATCGATTGACTATGTAATTCTGGACTGTCAGGTACAATTGATTGTGCACAGCGGAAGATATCAGAGTTAAACCCAGAAAACAGTTTACAGTGTAAAAATGTTTTAACCCATATTTAAAATGTTTAGACACAATCCAGTAGATTAAACACAATCCAGAATCACAGTTGATTATGAAAATAGATGTTCAGAGTATGATCAACAGTATGAACATATTTTAATCCAGTCAATTTTAAAGATGACAGCAGTGAATAAAGCAATCAAGAAGAGTACGGAGAAAACCAAGAACACAAAATTTTTATCATGGTTCACCCTTCCTCAAGGGCTACGTCCAGTCCTTTGCAAACTAGCAAAGATTTTCACTAAAACAGATCACAAGATCAGTTTACAACCCTTGCTTCCAGCAAGTTACAAACTGCTCCCAGCAGTAAACCCACACCTCACTGAACCCCTCAGCTAGTGTGTAACCAGTGCAGAAACCAATTGCACCACAACACTTGCAGTCCACAAGCAACACTGCTCCCAACAGTACTCACCCTCTACTGAACCCCTCAGCAGATGCGAGACCATTGCAGAACCCACTGCACCAACTCAATTACAAACCCAGTAATTGAAAATAGCAAACAGATTACAGATCAACAGGATCAGACAAGATTACAGAATGCTTCTACACAAAACAGATTACACAGAATGAAGATCAGGTGTAGAAGACTTAGCTTTGGTCCAGAACCAAAGTCGCAAGAACCTCACTTCAAGGATGCTTCAAAGATTCACTTTCTTGGAGGTTTCTTGATTTGATAAGCTTTGTCAAAATGATGATCGCACAAAAGGGGCAACATCTCTCTTAGAAAATCTCAAGGAATGCTTTTCGAAAGTCTATGTTTTGATAATTCTGAAAGTGATGATTCTCATTCCTTTAAATACCCAAAACAGTTTTTTAAAAACAGCTTAACTGTCACAATTCAATTAATTGAACAAACCATTCAATCGATTGAATTTGACCGTTAGTTTGACCCAATCAAAGGTTTCAGTTGTAACAACAATAACTGTATTTCAATTATAACAGAAATAACTGTCACATTCAATCGATTGTTTTAGAAATTCAATCGATTGAAAAACCTTTTTCCAGCAAAAACATTTTGGGTTATTTTTATTGAAAGCAGTTTTAATAAAAATATTTGTGAATCTTTTTAGCACCTCAGAAGTGATGAACCATGCCACTCATGCTTAAGGACTAAGCCTGTTATTACTCTCACAAGAATAAAGATTTGATGAAGCCAAACAAGACAAAACAAGCAAGACAAAGCAAGCAAGCAATTGGAGGAGATTTGGGATTTAGTCTTGTGTGAGTGAGTGAGAGGTTGATTGGCAAAGAACCTATGCATAATTGAGGAGAATTCCACCAGCACTATGGTCTAAGAGTGATTAAAAACTAATCAAAGTGAGCTAGCTAAAGTTTGGTGCAAACTGGTTTGAAATACACTGCACTGGACAAAAATAAATCGATTCCAGTTTTCATGAAATCATTTATTCGTGTTTGGCAGAACTTAAATAACTGATTTGTGAAAAACAAAATTGGGGGTTTTTCCTTTATAAAAACTGCAAGGTTTCTAACGTCCACAAGAGTCTAAATTACAGAAATTGAGAGTCAATTCTTGAGATCACTAAGAAAAACACTTTGGGTAATTGAGAATTTCTTGATCAAAAATCAATTGGGGCTTTTTCTTGAAGAATCACTCTTGACCAATTCACTGTGCCATTGGAATTCTTCAAGACTGTGCAAAGGCCTCTTCTACGCGCCAATCAGGGAGTCTTTCTTAACCATTCTTGATCCCTTTTGTATCAAGATATGCGTTGATTGTTTGTAATTCTTTAAAACACTTGAATGTTCATGCTGTTTTAGGCTATAGGATTTAGCCTTGTGTGTTTGCTGAATTGATTGGGAGACTACAGGGATTAGTTGATCAATTTAGTGGGTTTCTTGATTCTTACAGGGAGTAGGAATTGTATGATTGATTGTAAATTGAACAATTAATTGATATAGTGGAACTTTCTTTGCTTGAGGGGCAAAGGAGACTGGACGTAGCCCTTGAGGAAG
>Ga0209489_106340_pt1 | contig 19153 bp, 7 predicted proteins | sample SiratrowhiteBW_FD_187527 | JGI IMG/M metagenome (GOLD analysis project Ga0209489, IMG submission 187527) | Root nodule microbial communities of legume samples collected from California, USA - Siratro white BW (SPAdes) (version 2) | ecosystem: Host-associated > Plants > Roots > Nodule | place: USA...
CATAGTTATAAAGAAACTTAGTTAAATTTATGTTCAATTGGGCAACAATATTACACTATCTTCTATTATATTTTATTGAACTTCTTGATATAATATTTTATAAAACAGATGTTAAACAAAATAAATATGCTTGATATTTAAAAATTAATAATTTAATAAATAAGAAAATTAGTGAAAAAAAATAAAATTATTCTTCACCTACTACAATGTGTTCTATGGAAACAGGGTTTGATACGTGCCTTACATGCGTCACTTCGCAATCGGTTATTTATTCCATCTCTGGGGAAGGATAAAAAACCCATCATAATTCTTCTTATTGTGTTTCCTACTTAATGTCTAGTATTTATTCCATCTCTGGCAAAAAGATAAAGCTCCATCATAATTCTTCTTCCTGTGTTTCTTAATTAATGTCTAATCCCTTATTTATTATTTAACATGCCAAAATAAAATAATTTATATCTCCACCAAACGGTGACACTACCATCTAGACTCTTCAGCAACCTTCAGAACAGTGTTATCCTGTCAATTACTCTCTTACATTGTTGCAGCTGCTTATTAAAGGAAAAAAAAAAATCAATATTCAAAACTGTAATTTTGTATCACTCAGACCTTACAAAGAGAAACGCTAAATAACTCCTTGATAAGATCTTTGGCCTCTTCGGAAACTATGAGCATCATTTTCATAAAAACTTACACTATTATGAAATTCAATACAGTGAATAATTTGTGTATTGTTGAGTCTAATGTCACAAAATGATTTTCATACTTTTCTTCATTTATTCAATATTTTTTTTGTTAATATTATTTTATACAACAAAAGTAAAAACTTTCATATTTTGTTTTTATCAACAAAAATAAAATTACTAAAATAAAATATTTAAAAAATATTCTAAATCTTATACAAAAAAATTGTACATTTTTCAGTCTCTATTACTCTTCACTCCCTCTTCTACTATCCACTCCTTATTCTGCTTTTACTTCTATACTTTCCTTTATTACTTTAATATAATTTTCTATATTTTTACAATGACTAATAATTGATAGAGTATATGTCTTTATCTTAAAAATATACTTTGTGTATTAAATTGATTAAATATTTAAATACAAAATCAGGAGATATTTCAAACCCTAAAAACATTTAAGTCTTTTTAAACTCACTATTTTATTATCTATAATACTTTGTTCTTGTATTATATATATATACATGTTCTCTAGCAACACAACTCACCAAAGCCACTCTTCAAAATGTTCAACTCACCAAAGTCACTCTTCAAAATGTTCTTTAATGTAATGCTTTTGTTGTGTTTTGTTGCAGTGATGAAGAATGGAGTTGTTCCAAGTACTGCAAAGAAGCTTGAGAGTACTACTACTTCACCAGATGAGAAACAAGTGGTAATTAGCTTTGAAGATAAAGAACATCATCCCAAAGTAGAAGCAAAATATGATACCAACCAGCTTTTTCCACCCATGATTCCTCCACTTCCTCCTATTCCGTTCCCACGTCCATCGTTTCCACTTCCATCACCATCTGTTCCAGGATTACCACTTCCACCACCATCCATTCCAGGGTTACCTCGTCCATCACCATCAGTTCCAGGATTACCATTGCCAGGACCTTCAATTCCATTTCCTCCTATACCTCCTGTAGCAATTCCCGGTCTTCCTGCACCTTCTCCACCTGCCTGAATGTGTGTTATTTAAAAAGCATGTATGTTGAATAAAACATGTTTATGTAGAAAAAAACATGTATGTTAAATAAAATATGTTTATGTAAAAAAATAACATGTCTCTTGCATAAGACATGTTTATGTTTATGTGTATGTATGTCTATGTTTAGATGTATGTATGTCCGTTGAATAAAACATATTTCAGTTTGTGTTAGGTTTATGGTTAGTTTCATTAATGGTTATTAGGGCTCTCTTTTTTTGTAACTAAAAGGAGTATTATAATTTTTTAGGTTTTTGTGAATTGTGATTTTTAAGTTCTCTTAAACTTTGTTAATTTTTACATTAATAATCTAAAAAGAAAGAAAATAGCATTAATGAATTAATAAGTTTGAATATTATTCCTTGAGATCAAATTATTATTGTTAATTTTTACATTAATAATCTAAAAAGAAAGAAAATAGCATTAATGAATTAATAAGTTTGAATATTATTCCTTGAGATCAAATTATTATAGCATTAACAAGAAGGCCTACTCATTTAATTATCACCATAATGATAAAAGAAATTTCACTCCCCAGAAATAAATATATATTTTAATTCTTTTAACAAAAGTCTCCTTTTGTTAAAATATATATTTTATTTATTTTAACAAAACAGTCTCTTAAAGTCTTAATATTTAATCTTCATCTCTCACAAAGAATATTGATTTAAAATGGTCAATATAATAATTTCTAACTTCTATATACTTAAAAGTTACAAGAGATTTGTCACTTTAACAATTTAGTAATTTAAATTATTTTAAAATTTAAAACTCTTCAAAATTAAAAAAACACTATATAATACTTTTATTGTTGACATAGTTATTAATAAGCATCTTATCTAAATAAAATTATTAAAATATTATTATTTTAATATAATTATTTAGTTAATAATAATAATTTATTGTTATGATGTCATAACCGAAGGATTCCTTTGAAACAGAATTGAAATGGGAGTAAAGAAAGTAGTTGTTATTACACATGTTAAAAAGAGAATGATGTTTCTAATTACACATTTTTGTAAGTTGGGTTTAAAAAATGATATTCATGAATATCAAATATATAAAAAGAAAAAATGCGGACATTTATAATAATCTACAATTAAGAACATAAAAAGCACTTTCTTGAAATAATCAGAGTATTAATACCTATTGTTCTTTCTTAATTTTTGAAAATCATTATTTTTGTGTGAGTTAATGTATATTCAAAATTTTATTTTAAAATAAACATTTAATCTTCAATTTACATTATAATTAAATTTGTGATTTTACTACTACATCTAAATTATGAATTAATGATTAAAATAATAATATTGTATTTTTACATTACATATTAATGACGTATTACTACTATTATTATTTTTAAAATAATTCAAATTATTTTAATATTAACTAAACACATTTCATTAATTTTATTGAATTTGAATTCTTTTTATTTTAAATAAGATAATTTAAATTCATTATATATTAATTTTTAATTTAGACATACTGTTCTAATACTATTAAATGAAAAATATTAAATACAAACATAGTCTCTAAAAAAATTATTCATATAAGAAACATCTTTTTGAAAATATTAAAAAAATTACTATACACTTTTATCAAAAAAAATTAGCTAATATTCATTATAAAAAATGGTTTTATGAGAAAACTTTTATAAACGCCAATTGAAATTGAAACATAGTTTTGAACCTATGTCAGAGAATATATACTACATGTTCCATGGAAACAGCGTTTGATACGTGCCTTACATGCATCACTTTGCAATCGGTTATTTATTCCATCTCTGGCAAAGGATAAAAAACCCATCATAATTCTTCTTCTTTTGTTTCCTACTTAATGTCTAATCGGTTATTTATTTTATCTCTGGCAAAAAATAAAGCCCCATTATAATTGTACTGTGTTTCCTAATTAATGTCTAATTAATTAGGAGACGTTGATAGTGAGATTGAAGGTAAAATACAATCTTAAAAAAAATAAGGAGACGTTGTTCATAACCATGTAGATGAGATTTATATACGAATGAATTAAATTATGGTTGAAAAAAATGCAATAATCAATCTATTAAAAGTTAAGAGTTAGAACTATCTTAACGGGTAGGTAGTACGATTAGATTTTTTTTTAATTTAAATGCATAACTTGGTAACAAATTTAATTTAACAATGATCTATTATATTTCTTAATTTTTTATTTATTAATTTCATTTCATTTTTACATCTTCATGGAATTATAATATATATTAATCTAGTTTTCAAAATTACCAATCCAAATACATTTAATAAGTCAACTTTAAGAGTAAATATACATGTTTCTAAAATTGAAAATGGAATAAAGTTATCATAATTAAAATTTAAGGATTTAAAATTATATAAAAAATTTAAAGATCAAAATCACAAATTTTACCAAATATAAGAATTAAGTTTATAATTAATATTTATATTTCAATTAACTATTAAAAATTTAACTAATTTTACTACTTTTATCAAATATAACCATTTATATTGAAAAAAAAAATGCAGTCTCTCATAGTTATAAAGAAACTTAGTTAAATTTATGTTCAATTGGGCAACAATATTACACTATCTTCTATTATATTTTATTGAACTTCTTGATATAATATTTTATAAAACAGATGTTAAACAAAATAAATAGGCTTGATATTTAAAAATTAATAATTTAATAAATAAAAAAATTAGTGAAAAAATTAAAATTATCCTTCACCTACTACAATGTTCCATGGAAACAGGGTTTGATACGTGCCTTACATGCATCACTTTGCAATCGGTTATTTATTCCATCTCTGGCAAAGGATGAAAAACCCATCATAATTCTTCTTATTGTGTTTCCTACTTAATGTCTAATATTTATTCCATCTCTGGCAAAAAGATAAAGCTCCATCATAATTCTTCTTCCTGTGTTTCTTAATTAATGTCTAATCCCTTATTTATTTCATCTCTGGCAAGTGATAAAGCTCCATTATAATTCTTCTTCTTGTGTTTCCTAATTAATATCTATTTAATGTTTATTTAATGTCTATTACTTAAGTATTAGTACTAATACTAATCAATCACCATTCTAATTCTGAATTTGGTCAGGATGTTCTGAATTGAAGTGAAATAATATTCTTAAAGTTAATTGTATTTAAAATATTGCTTATTCTAAATTATGATGTAGTTTTATTTTTGAAAGATGTTTTCATACAATTAAGAAAAATATACATATATACATTATTCTTTCTTTTTTGACTTTTAAATTATATAAGATTATTTAACATGTCAAAATAAGATAATTTATCTCCACCAAACGGTGACTCTTCAGCAACCTTAAGAATGTTGTCTGTGTCAATTACTCTCTTACATTGTTGCAGCTGCTTATTAAAGGGAAAAAAAAAATCTTCAAAACTGTAATTTTGTATCACTCAGACCTTACAAAGTGAAACGCTAAATTATAATTTTAATCAATCTTATTTTTTTTAATGAACGAGTTTTGCTATATATATCTTCAACAAGAAGGGCGACAACAAGTTTTGTGAATTCAAGCTTTCATAACTCCTCGATAAGATCTTTGGCCTCTTCGGAAACTATGAGCATCATTTTCATAAAAACACTTACACTATTATGAAATTCAAATTCAATACAGTGAATGATTTGTGTATTGTTGAGTCTAATGTCACTAAATGATTTTCATACTTTTCTTCATTTATTCAATATTTATTTACTAATATTATTTTATACAACAAATAAAAACTTTCATACTTTGTTTTTATCAACAAAAATAAAAGTACTAAATAAAATATTTAAAAAATATTCTAAATGTTATACAAAATTGTTCAAAATTGTACATTTTTCAGTCTCTATAAACTCTTCACTCCCTCTTCTACTATCTACTCCTTATTCTGACTTCTATACTTTCCTTTATTACTTTAATATAGTTTTCTATAAATTTACAATGACTACTCCTTATTCTGACTTCTATACTTTCCTTTATTACTTTAATATAGTTTTCTATAAATTTATAATGACTAGTAATTGATAGAGTATATTTCTTTATATTGTCTTTTCATTAAAAATATACTTTGTGTATTAAATTGGTTAAATATTTAAATACAAAATTGGGGGACTATTTCAAACCCTAAAAACAATTAAGTCTTTTTAAACTCACAATTTTATTATCTATAGTGCTTTGTTATTGTATATATATACAAGTTCTCTAGCAACACAACTCACCAAAGTCACTCTTCAAAATGGCCTTTAATGTAATGCTTTTGTTCTGTTTTGTTGCAGTGATGAAGAATGAAGTTGCTCCAAGTACTGCAACGAAGCTTGGGAGTATTACTACTTCACCTGATGAGAAACAAGTGGTAATTAGCTTTGAAGACAAAGAGCATCATCCCAAAGTAGAAGCAAAATATGATACCAACCAGCTTTTTCCATCCATGATTCCTCCACTTCCTCCTCTTCCATTCCCACGTCCATCATTTCCACTTCCATCACCATCTGTTACAGGATTACCACTTCCACCACCATCCATTCCAGGGTTACCATTGCCACCCTTTCCTCCACTTCCTTCTCTTCCGTTCCCACATCCATCGGTTCCAGTTCCATCACCATCTACTCCAAGGTTACCTCTTCCATCACCATCCATTCCAGGGTTACCATTGCCACCCTTTCCTCCACTTCCTCCTTTTCCATTTCCATTCCCACGTCCATCATTTCCACTTCCATCACCATCTATTCCAGGGTTACCTCTTCCATCACCATCCATTCCAGGGTTACCTCTTCCATCACCTTCAATTCCAGGGTTACCTCTTCCATCACCAAACATTCCAGGGTTACCTCTTCCATCACCATCCATTCCAGGGTTACCTCTTCCATCACCTTCAATTCCAGGGTTACCACTTCCAAGGCCTTCAATTCCATTTCCTCCTATACCTCCTATAACAATCCCTGGTTTTTCTGCTCCTTCTCCACCTGCATGATTAGCCTGCTTCCATGCGATGGTGCATGCAGGAAAATCTACTTGCTTCGTATCTTCTTAGGGTTTGCTTAAAGTGGTCTGCATGTGTATGTGTTTCAGTTTATGTGTGTTATTATAAGAAAAGCATGTGTGTTGAATAAAACATGTTTATGTAGAAAAAAACATGTTGAATAAAATATGTTTATGTAAGAAAAAAAACATGTCTATTAACATATGTTTAAGTTTATGTATGTCGGTTAAATAAAACATGTTTCAGTTTGTGTTATGGTTAGTTTCTTTAACAATAACTATTATGGCTCTTTACTCTCTATTACCATATCTAACAAAGTGGTCTTATGATCTGTTAGGTTTTCGTTAATTGTGAGTTTTTAAGTTCTCTCAAACTTTGTTGATTTTTTTTTAAATTCTAAAATTTAATAAAATAGCAATGAATTATAATAACAAAACTGCTGTAAGACTTGGATGGAGGAGGGTTAACAATAAGTTTGAATGTTCCTTTAGGTCAAATTATTGCATTAAACAAAAAGACCTACACACTCATAGCAATCACCGTAATGTTGAAGAAATTTCACTCTCCTCAAAAACTAATATATATTTTAGTTCTTTTAACAAAAGTCTTTTTTGTTAAAGTCTTAACATTTAATCTTATTCTTTGGCAGAGAATAATGATTTAAAATGGTCACTGTAATAATTTTTAATTTGTTTTATGCTTAAAAGTTGACAAGGAATTTGTCATTTTAACAATTAGTATTTTAATTATTTAAAACTTTTAAAAATTAAAAAGTTATACAATATTTTTATTATTAACAAACCTTTTAAGAAGCATCTTATCTAAATAAAATTATTAAAATATTATTATTTGAATATAATTAGTTATTTTGTTAATAATAATTTGTTGTGATAACTTTTTATAACGTGAGGACGGAAGGGGTTTCTGTTTCTAAAACTTGAGACAAGTAAAGAGAGTAATAGAGATCGACAGAAAGAATAATACACTGCACTGTATTAATACTGTTATTACACCTGTTAAGAGAGAAAATGATGCTTATTTATTTATTTTTGGCAAGAAAATTATGTTTATAATTACACCATCATAAAAAATGATGTTGTTAGTTATACCATTACGGTGACTTAGGTTTAAAAAATGATATTCATAGACTATTAAATATTGAAGATAATAAAGATAAAATTATTATACGATTTGATAAAAAAATTTAGCTAATATTCATTACGAGAAAACTTTTATAAACGTCAATTAAAATATAGTTTTAAACCTATGTCAGATAATAAATACTAGTAATAATATTTGAAAAAGAATAAGGTCAATTAAAAAAATGTTATCAACATTAATTAATTTATTTTTATTTATATTGATATAAAATAATCTCGTTTATTTTTTTAACAACTATGAATAAAATAAATAAAAATACTTAAAGAATGTTCTAATCCTATTTCAAACACAAATTTAATAAAACCCAACCCTAACCTACCTTTAATCCAAACATTCACTTTGTTACTTTTAATACATTCACCTTGTTACGTTGAATACAAAACCCCTTTCATCTTCTCAAAATCTCCCAAATAAAGAACTACATTTATCTTAATAATCAAATACAGTAATGTCAATTATTAACATATTTTTCAGATTTGAAATACAAGATACTTTATGCCCCTAATCTGCTTTGAAAACACTTTGACGAGAGTTTACCCAGTTAATACAACATCAAGTTCATTTTCCGCATCATTTGCATGAATTGTTGACTTTTACAATTCCTCTATTCTTCTTATTTGGACCACTTCCATATGCTTTCATATTGATTTGCTCCTTAGCCTAAGGTTCAGTTTGACACCATCAATCCATACTCCACATTCCATATCAACCAAATTATGAGTAGTTAGAAGAAGGATACTGCTACTATGGAACAAGAAGGCAGAATCAAAGTTCTAATACGATTAGTTCTAGTACAATTAAGAGTAATGGATCTCTACTTGTAATGTTGTTAGTATGTTTGACAAATATATTTGTACTTTTATGAAGGAGATGGTGGTGTGTAGGATTATGATTACCCTTTGTGTAGCTTCGTACATAGCAAAGTCATTCTGATAAGAGTGATGAATTTTTGTAATAAGGTTAGAACATCATTAAATGCTTTTATTAATTTTATTTATTTTTTTTAAAAAAACATTCTGATAGATGTTAATTAAAGAAATAAGCACTTTACATTAAGTTAAAAATAATCTATAATATCAACAAAATATATTTTCTGTATTATGACATAAAATCTTAATGGTGAGAAAGAATATTAAAAAAAAATCTTACTAAAAATAAGCTGAAAAACAATGTTATGTTAATAATGTCCGTTCGAGCTTTACTAAACTAATTATATTGTAATTAAAATCAAATTAATAATATCTCAACCTATACTAAATACTAAATTGAACAGAAAATATTAAAAAGACATAATTTAAAAAAAATATAAAAGTTTTCAAATTTTTATTTGTCAAGCAAAATTTACAATTATCTACTTTTAAATAATTAAATTATTTCCATAATTCTTAGAATTTCAATTTATTATACAATCTGACATACTTTCTTACAAAACATTTCAAATTTCATATAAAAATTAATTATTCTCTAAAACTATCTATCCAAATACACTGTAATGATCGTTACTTTATTTTAACATTTAGATTAAAGTAGGAGATTTGAAAGTTGTTAACTAAATATATATTTTTTTAAATGACAGTCAAAATTGTAGTTTATAACTTATTTGGATGAGATTGCAGAAAATGATAGAAAGAGATAAAAATAATATAGTATTTCTATACAATACTTTTATTACTAACATATATTAATAAGCATTTTATCTAAATAAAATTATTAAAACGATATTATTTGAATAGAATTATTTATTTTAGAACCGATATTTTTTTGAGAAACTTGAGACACAACTGAAACAGGAGTAAAGAGAGTAATCGAGTCTGAGAAGAATGAATAACACCCCTGCACTGTATTTATGCTTTTCTTACACGTGTTAAAAGAAAATGATGTTTATAATTACACCCATTTTAGTAACTTAGGCTTAAAAGATGATATTCGTGAATATCAAATATCGAGAATAAAGAAAAGAAAAAAAAAACTGTGAACATTTGTAATAAGGTACAACTTAGAACACAAGAGCACTTTCTTGAGGCTTTAAAAATGGTTAAAATATTTGAGTTTATAATCAGAATATTAATACCAATTGTTCATCTGTAATCCTTGAAAACCAGTATTCTTGTGTGACTTAACGTAGATTTGTAATTTTATTTTAAAATGAACATTTAATCTTCAATTCCTTTTGAATTAAATTTGTAACTTTACTTCAACTTCTCAATTGTGAGACATATTTTTAGTGATGTATTACTACAATAATAATAATAATAATAATAATAATAATAATTATTATTATTATTATTATTATTATTATTATTTTATTTTAAAGTTAAGATTGTTTTAGTAACTAAACACATTTACATTACTTCTTCTCTAATTCTTGTCAATACAAATACAAGTAAGATAACGTTCAAAAACGTGCAAAGGTAAGTTAACTCTATTCAATTTGAATTATTTTTATTTGAAAGGTTTAAATTTTAAATATTTTTAAATATAATTTAAATTTATTATCAATAATCTTATACAATACTCTCTTGAGCCTATTTGCTAGGATTTTAGTAAGAATTTTATAGCACACCTGACCAGAGAGATAGGTTTAAAGTCTCCTAGCTTAGAAGGATTTACGCATTTAGGAACAAGTGTGACAAAAGAGGCATTACACTCTCTAGGTATATATTCTGTTACATAGAACCACTGTAAAGCTTTTATAAGGTCTACTCCTAACACATTCCAATAGTTCTTAATGAAATTGAAATTAAAACCGTCCAATCCTGAGCTTTTAGAACCACCACAATCTCTAACTGTCTCAAGTATTTCATCCTCTTTAACCCAACTACATAACATGTCATTGTCTGATTGATTAATTCTATTAAAATGAACTTCATCCAAGTTAAGGCTCGAATTAGTTTGTAGTGTGAACCTGTGTGTAAAATAATATATTTTAAAACTTTCTGTTTCACTTTTCTTACACCAGGCACCATTAAGGATCTCATTATTACGTAACCTCCACCTTATCTAATAATAATAATAATAATAAAAATTAAAATAATATCACCATAATGTTGAAGAAATATCACTTCTTGATAAAAAATATATATATATATATATATATATATATATATTTTCCAGTCTGATTTGTTAAATCAATTTGAATGGATTTACTGTAAAAAAGATGGATTTGGAAAGATGAAAGTTGTTTGATTGACCTAATTTGAGATGATGAATGAGGAGAGATTTACAGGATGATATCTTTCATTATGTGATGAGATTTGAAGAAATGTAACTTGAAATTACAAAATAGCCCTCATAAATGATGTGAAAATTATAAAATGCCCTTATAAGTGGGTCATAACTTTGAACAATACAAAATATCCCTTTAAGTGGGTTTAAAATTTTCATTGTCCATAAGGATCACAAGGATCAATTAGTAATTTCAGAAATATATCAATTATAAAAAAATTAAAAAAATCTATAACATCTATTAAATCATTCTCAAATTTTCATAACCAATTATATCAAATCCCTTCAAATCTTACCATTCGATTTATATTTAAAAAAAAAATATAAACCAGATGAGGTGTCATCCGGTTTACGTTTGCAAAACAAAATGACAACCGGATGGCACCCCATCCGGTTTACATTTGCAAAACAAAAATTACAACTGGATGAAACTCATCTAGTTCATAAAGTCCCAAATCACCAACGTCGTCGTTCCTTGTTGCCGTTCAACACTGTCCAAAGGTCGAAAAGCCTTCCATACCGTTTAATTACCCTCTAAACTTTCAAAAACGCCACTATAAAAGACATATTTGAGCGAAATGGGATGATGCTTCACTGTGCTCGACTTGTGTGGAGATGAAGAATACACTGTGTTGTTTCTTAATCAAGATAACCAAGGTCTTTTCGATCATTTACACAGTGATACTTAAGGGATTAAACTTTTTTTATGGAGGTGCAGGAAGAGGATATGGAGGTGGAGGAAGAATTTGTCGTTACTCTAAATGGAACGACAACAATTTTAAAACCAGGCCCAATTCTGTTAACAATATATTAAGGGCAATTGCTTTCTGCACCCCCACAATTGCTTCCTGCACCCCCTCATTTTTTCGTAATTCCATAATTATCCTTGCCAAAATATTCAAAGAGAAAGTTAGGGTTTTGTGAAAAGGAAGGAGAGCGTTGGTGGGTAACGGCGGAAGAGCTACATGGTGACGACATTGAAGACTAACGATGACGACGGGTGCATGTAGAGGAACACGACGACACGGAGAAGCACGACAACACGGAGAAGCACGACGACGACAGAAGAGCAGCGTTTTGAGAGGTAAGCGTTCCTTTTTTTTCTCGTGAAAGACTGGTTTGATTTCAAAGTATGTATTGTTTGATAAATTTGTTTGATTTGGTTAAATGATTTTGAGTTTGTATTGGTTTAATCTGGTGAAGCAACGAAAGAGGTGCTGTGACGTTCAACAGAGGAGGTGTGTTTTTTTAGAACTATGAAAATCATTTTCCATAAGATTTATGGAAAATGTTTTCCATAGTTATTTTTATTTTAAAAATTGTTCATTACGAAAAATCTTTTCCATAAGCCATTTACGAAAAATATTTTTTGTAAGGATTTTATGGAAAAGCTTTTCCGTAAAACCCTTACGAAAAACATTTTCCGCTCCTCTTACGTAAAATCAATAAGAGGACTTTTCTCTTATAGAAAACTTTTTTCATAACAAGAGAAGTTGCTTATGGAAATCGTTTTCCGTAGTGCACTTCTCCTTCTATAGAAAATGTTTTCCATAAACTGAATGTCTTCTTACGGAAAATGTTTTCTATAACAACAAATTTCTCTTTTGGAAAACTTTTTCTGTAATTACTTTCTTCTCTTACTGATAACAGTTTCCTTAGGCACTCATCTCACACATCCTTACTTATGGAAAATAGTTTCCATTACACAATAATCTCTTACAAAAAATATTTTCCGTAACGTATTTAACTTACCCACATTCTATTACGGATTTCATTTTCCATAATCATCAAATGAAAAATCGAATCCTGCACCTCTACACTATGCCTAAATGAGCAAAATAAAATAACTTACCTACGTTGAACGTTATAAGAAAAGGTTGCAGTAGAAGATTGTTGTAGCACCCTCTACCATCGTGCTCGCCAAAAAATCTATCGTCACCACCATTTAGTGAACCACTTTGCCCTTTACTTTTGGCATTATATAAAACTGATGGGGTGTAGGAAGCAATTGCCTATATTAAGATACTTAAGTATATAACGGATGAACAAATTACTTTCTGCACTCCTTTATTTATTTCATACACCCCATCATATTTTTAAAATATCAGAATTATTTTTAAAGATATAAAATTGATTTCCGAAATATTAGAATTGGTATTCCGAAATCCAAAATGAATATTAGAGGTAAATTTAGTTTTTTGAAATGAATATCAAGACTGTAAAAAAAACAGTTCTAGAAAACTTATAGAAAATCTTTTCTGAAAATATGTTACGAAAAATCTTTTTCAAAAACATATTTTAAAATTAGTTTTATATTTTGAAAAACATTTTTTAGAAGTCAATTTTATATTCTGAAAAACATTTCTCAAAAATATTATTAAATTTTAAAAAACATAGAAAACCAACTACAAAAAATATTTTTTGTATTTTCAGGCTAATTCTTTTTCTATATGCTTTTTGCAGAAATGAATTTCTAAAATTGTCTTCTCCCACGTCTACCCACAAGAAACTAAAAATTTCAAACTAAAACCTACTCATCTTGAGTCACTAAAAGTACCAATAGCAAGAGAACTCCTGCACCGCACCACCACCATAAACTGCCTATCACATAAGTTTGAACAGTCCATTCACCACAACTTCTCCTTCCTTTCGATAATCTGTCAAAAGTAATAATGATATTTCTAAACAGTGATGTGGTGCAGGGAAACGAAGTAGGAAAAGTATAATTAAATTGTATATTTAAAATCTTGTATAATTTTTGAAAAATTAACATCTGATAAAAACAGTTAAATGAAAATTTAACTTGACAGATACACTTTAATATTATTTAATAAAAAAGTTACCTAAGAGGAGACAACTTTTAAAACTTAATTTCGTTTGAGTAATTAAAACTTTAAATAAAAAAAAGTAAAATTGATTTAAGAAATATTATTATTATTATTATTATTTAAGTAAAATTAAATTTTCCTTTATTATTATTTGTTTATATTCTTTTGTTGATTTTTTATATTTAGTTATATGTTAACATTTGTTTTTCTCAAAAATATTTTTTTATTATAGCCATTTACTATTTGATTTGTCAAATTTGATAAAAGATGTTTACTTTACATCACTTCCTATTGTAATAAATTAAGAAATCATGTAAATACTTGGGCATCTCATCATATATCTAATTCACAATTGCAAATTAAAATTTTAAATAATCAAAAACTTCTTTTAAAAATCTTTTCATAAAATTGCATAATAATCTAGCATATGATGTATAATTTGTAAGAATATCATTTATAAGTTGTTTTATGCTTTATACAATGTGAATTTAATATATATATATATATATATATATATATATATATTTCATTAAAATAAATAAAATTGAAATATCAAAACTTTGAGAAATCAACACACAAAAGAACTATAAAACCTTATTTTCTATTATAAGTATGAATACATAGGAATGAGATTAATATTTTTATTAAATTTAAATAAAAATTTTCACAAATTTATTTAATTCCTATAAACCTAAATTTGGTTTAAAATGCATTGTTTTCTAAAGAGTTTTTTTAATAAATTATAGTAATAACTTTTTATTTAACTTTTCTTTTCCATAATTTCAAATATGACAAGGTAGGTCATTTATTTATTTTAGAAACATTAGGTGTTTAAGTTAATATTGACTAGTTAAGTGTGCTTATCTTGATAACTTATAAATCAATCTTAAAACTAAAAGGCAAAATATGATAGGAATGCATTTATCTTGTAGGGTGAGAGCAATTTTCTCAAATAATTGAATTCTGCACAACCAATAAAACGCAGAGAAAACATTGAATTAAAAATAAGGAGACGTTGTTCATAACCATGTAGATGAGATTTATATACGAATGAATTAAATTATGGTTGAAAAAAATGCAATAATCAATCTATTAAAAGTTAAGAGTTAGAACTATCTTAACGGGTAGGTAGTACGATTAGATTTTTTTTTAATTTAAATGCATAACTTGGTAACAAATTTAATTTAACAATGATCTATTATATTTCTTAATTTTTTATTTATTAATTTCATTTCATTTTTACATCTTCATGGAATTATAATATATATTAATCTAGTTTTCAAAATTACCAATCCAAATACATTTAATAAGTCAACTTTAAGAGTAAATATACATGTTTCTAAAATTGAAAATGGAATAAAGTTATCATAATTAAAATTTAAGGATTTAAAATTATATAAAAAATTTAAAGATCAAAATCACAAATTTTACCAAATATAAGAATTAAGTTTATAATTAATATTTATATTTCAATTAACTATTAAAAATTTAACTAATTTTACTACTTTTATCAAATATAACCATTTATATTGAAAAAAAAAATGCAGTCTCTCATAGTTATAAAGAAACTTAGTTAAATTTATGTTCAATTGGGCAACAATATTACACTATCTTCTATTATATTTTATTGAACTTCTTGATATAATATTTTATAAAACAGATGTTAAACAAAATAAATATGCTTGATATTTAAAAATTAATAATTTAATAAATAAGAAAATTAGTGAAAAAAAATAAAATTATTCTTCACCTACTACAATGTGTTCTATGGAAACAGGGTTTGATACGTGCCTTACATGCGTCACTTCGCAATCGGTTATTTATTCCATCTCTGGGGAAGGATAAAAAACCCATCATAATTCTTCTTATTGTGTTTCCTACTTAATGTCTAGTATTTATTCCATCTCTGGCAAAAAGATAAAGCTCCATCATAATTCTTCTTCCTGTGTTTCTTAATTAATGTCTAATCCCTTATTTATTATTTAACATGCCAAAATAAAATAATTTATATCTCCACCAAACGGTGACACTACCATCTAGACTCTTCAGCAACCTTCAGAACAGTGTTATCCTGTCAATTACTCTCTTACATTGTTGCAGCTGGAAAAAAAAAAAAATCTTCAAAACTTGTAATTTTATATCACTCAGACCTTACAAATAGAAACGCTAAATAACTCCTTGATAAGATCTTTGGCCTCTTCGGAAACTATGAGCATCATTTTCATAAAAACACTTACACTATTATGAAATTCAATACAGTGAATGATTTGTGTAGTGTTGAGTCTAATGTCACTAAATGATTTTCATACTTTTCTTCATTTATTCAATATCTTTTTGTTAATATTATTTTATACAACAAAAGTAAAAACTTTCACACTTTGTTTTTATCAACAAAAATAAAATTACTAAAATAAAACATTTAAAAAATATTCTAAATCTTATACAAAGTTGTTCAAAATTGTACATTTTTCAGTCTCTATTATACTCTTCACTCCCTCTTCTACTATCCACTCCTTATTCTGCTTTTACTTCTATACTTTCCTTTATTACTTTAATATAATTTTCTATATTTTTACAATAACTAACCTCTTCTACTATCCACTCCTTATTCTGCTTTTACTTCTATACTTTCCTTTATTACTTTAATATAATTTTCTATATTTTTACAATAACTAATAATTGATAGAGTATATGTCTTTATATTGTCTTTTCATTAAAAATATACTTTGTGTATTAAATTGATTAAATATTTAAATACAAAATCAAAGGATATTTCAAACCCTAGAAACAATTAAGTCTTTTTAAACTCACTATTTTATTATCTATAATACTTTGTTCTTGTATTTTATATATATATATATATATATATATGTTCTCTAGCAACACAACTCACCAAAGCCACTCTTCAAAATGTTCTTTAATGTAATGCTTTTGTTGTGTTTTGTTGCTGAAGAATGGAGTTGTTTCAAGTACTGCAAGGAAGGAAGCTTGAGAGTATTACTACTTCACCAGATGAGAAACAAGTGGTAATTAGCTTTGAAGATAAAGAATATCATTCTAAAGTAGAAGCAAAATATGATATCAACCAGCTTTTCCCACCCATGGTTCCTCCACTTCCTCTTCTTCCGTTCCCACGTCCATCGTTTCCACTTCCATCACCATCTGTTCCAGGATTACCACTTCCACCACCATCCATTCCAGGGTTACCTCTTCCATCACCATCAGTTCCAGGATTATCACTGTCAGGACCTTCAATTCCATTTCCTCCTATACCTCCTGTAGCAATTCCCGGTCTTCCTGCACCTTCTCCACCTGCCTGAATGTGTGTTATTTAAAAAAAAAAAAGCATGTATGTTGAATAAAACATGTTTATGTAGAAAAAAACATGTATGCTGAATAAAATATGTTTATGTAAAAAAAAACATGTCTCTTGAATAAGACATGTTTATGTTTATGTGTATGTATGTCTATGTTTAGGTGTATGTATGTTCATTGAATAAAACATGTTTCAGTTTGTGTTAGATTTATGGTTAGTTTCATTAATAGTTATTAGGGCTCTCTTTTTTTTAACTAAAAGGAGTATTATAATTTTTTAGGTTTTTGTGAATTGTGATTTTTAAGTTCTCTTAAACTTTGTTGATTTTTGCATTAATAATCTAAAAAGAAAGAAAATAGCATTAATGAATTAATAAGTTTGAATATTATTCCTTGAGATCAAATTATTATAGCATTCACAAGAAGAACTACTCATTTAATTATCACCATAATGATAAAAGAAATTTCACTCCCCAGAAATAAATATATATTGTAATTCTTTTAACAAAAGTCTCCTTTTGTTAAAATATATATTTTAGTTATTTTAACAAAACACTCTCTTTAAGTCTTAACATTTAATCTTCATCTCTCACAAAGAATATTGATTTAAAATGGTCAATATAATAATTTCTAACTTCTATATACTTAAAAGTTACAAGAGATTTGTCACTTTAACAATTTAGTAATTTAAATTATTTTAAAATTTAAAACTCTTCAAAATTAAAAAAAAAACTATATAATACTTTTATTGTTGACATAGTTATTAATAAGCATCTTATCTAAATAAAATTATTAAAATATTATTATTTCAATATAATTATTTAGTTAATAATAATAATTTATTGTTATGATGTCATAACCGAAGGATTCCTTTAAAACAGAATTGAAATGGGAGTAAAAGAAAGTAGTTGTTATTACACATGTTAAAGAATAATACCCTCCACTCTAATGACGCTGACCGTGTTATTACACATGTTAAAAAGAGAATGATGTTTCTAATTACACATTTTTGTAACTTGGGTTTAAAAAATGATATTCATGAATATCAAATATATAAAAAGAAAATTGCGGACATTTATAATAATCTACAAAATAAATATGCTTGATATTTAAAAATTAATAATTTAATAAATAAGAAAATTAGTGAAGAATTATCCTTCACCTACTACAATGTTCCATGGAAACAGGGTTTAATACGTGCCTTACGTGCATCACTTTGCAATCGGTTATTTATTCCATCTCTGGCAAAGGATAAAAAACCCATCATAATTCTTCTTCTTTTGTTTCCTACTTAATGTCTAATCGGTTATTTATTGCATCTCTGGCAAAAAGATAAAGCCGCATCATAATTGTTCTGTGTTTCCTAATTAATGTCTAATCCCTTATTTATTTCATCTCTGGCAAATGATAAAGCCCCATCATAATTCTTCTTCTTGTGTTTCCTAATTAATGTCTATTTAATGCTTATTTAATGTCTATTACTTAAGTATTAGTACTAATACTAATCAATCACCATTCTAATTTTGAATTTGGTCAGGATGTTCTGAATTGAAGTGAAATAATATTGTTAAAGTTAATTGTATTTAAAATATTGCTTATTCTATATTATGATATAGTTTTATTTTTAAAAGATGTTTTCATACAATTAAGAAAAATATACATATATACATTATTCTTTCTTTTTTGATTTTTAAATTATATAAGATTATTTAACATGTCAAAATAACATAATTTATCTCCACCAAACGGTGACTCTTCAGCAACCTGAAGAATGTTGTCGTGTCAATTACTCTCTTACACTCTTACATTGTTGCAGCTGCTTATTAAAGGGGAAAAAAAAAAATCTTCAAAACTGTAATTTTGTATCACTCAGACCTTACAAAGTGAAAGCTAAATTATAATTTTAATCAATCTTACTTTTTTTTTTTTTTTT
>Ga0209489_106343_pt1 | contig 19145 bp, 11 predicted proteins | sample SiratrowhiteBW_FD_187527 | JGI IMG/M metagenome (GOLD analysis project Ga0209489, IMG submission 187527) | Root nodule microbial communities of legume samples collected from California, USA - Siratro white BW (SPAdes) (version 2) | ecosystem: Host-associated > Plants > Roots > Nodule | place...
ATTCCAATTCCAAGGCTCGAGTGAAACCGATCCAAGATTGAAATGGATTGGTCTTAGCTATCATTTGGAACCAAGGAATCACCTCTGCTTCCATATGAACTGCAGCAATGGTAAGACGTTGCTCCTCCGGAGTATTGTAAAATGTGAAAAATTGCTTTGCTCTAAAGATCCATTCCAGCACATTCGAACCATTGAAACGGGGACAATCAAGTTTTACATTACGAACCTGAAACGGCTGAACTACTTCTGATGTTGACGATTTGGATGTCTCTGCTACATGCAAAGATGTGAGTGCAATTTCAATGCTCTCAAAACGACTAGAATACTCTGTATGACGAGATTCCATCAACTCTAACATTCGCTTGATATCTGTGGAGAGGTCCTTCAATCTATTGTTTTATGCCATGAGTGGAAATGAGATGAGATGAAAGCACCAATGTAATGAGGGAAGATCAAAAATTAAATGATACTGTATTTAATCTATGTATGTATTATTGGAAGAAGACAACAGATTTGAACATAACAGAACAGAGAAGATAACACTCAGAGAGATAATAGAGAGAAGAAACAGAATTCAATAAAAGCCCCCCTTTTCCTCTAGTCTCAATTACTATATATTTAATAATATTCCTCACTCATAATTACACATAATCCTTCATGAGTGAATTGGCCTTCCGCATTCTTGAACTTTTTCTGTTACCCATAGTCATTACCTCTTCATTATTCTTCTCCCTGCCCATTTCCTTAACTATCCTTGTGTTTGTGCTATTTCCACTTGTAACAATAAATTGTATAGCACATTAAAATATATTACACAATTAACTATTCAATTTCATTTTAGGGTATGTTTGCTTTTAACTGTGAAAACTCATAGAAAAACGAGTAAAATAAAAAAGAAAATAAGATATAAAATCAGGAAAAACTTGAAAGCCTTTTAGCTAAGAACTTCCACTCACTTTTGTGAAGAAAAATACACTTTCTAAATATTGTATTAATTTTCACAATCATTATCAGTTAACAAAGGTTAATCGATTAAAGTTAAATAAAATATTTACTTTTCCCAAACATAATAAATAACTGGAATAAATAAATATAAATAATAATTTAATATTTATAAATGTATTTTATTATTTTATAATAAAATAAAGAACTAAAATTAAAATATTAAAATAATTAAGAAATAAAATAAAATAAATTTAATATTTTGTTAATATATATTTTTAAATTAAAATGAAATCAATTTAATATTTTGACTTTCATTTACAAATTTAAAAAATTTACTTTTTACATTTAACTTTTCTAAAATTTATTTTATAAATTATTTTGTAAACATATTTAGATATTATTAAATTTATTCTATAACAGTAATCTATCGATTTGGAAATAGCACGTTCATCCTTTTGGTCACGCCGTCCCATAATAATAAGAAGCAGAGGAAGCAGCTAAAAGACTTCTAATCTAACCCTTAGAATTCTTATTTAGGAATGAGTTGGAAAAGGTCAACACAAAGATTTGATTATTACACATTACATACACGTAACAACCATCAACACAACAATTCTGATTGGCAAAAATATGTTCTTTTTGGTGTTAGTTTTGCTGGAGAGTCATTTTTAGTGAAATTTGGATTAAGCGTAAATAATTTTAGTCATGATTCTTAATCTAGTTTGAAGTATTTTTGATAATTGGATTAAATATTTAAACTTTTTATGGGTACAGATTCATAGTTTCTTTACAGTTTAATTATTTTTTTCATTGACTGGTCAAGGAAAATATATTTTTTTTGGTTGGTCAGAGAATTGTATGCAAAGAATAAAACAATGATATAAGTTTTCTATACAAATATTTTAGAATATATAAAATGAAATTTTAAGAAATAGGAAAGTTTTACTCACCTTGTCTTATAAGATGAAGGTCTTACTCAACTTGTCTTATAGATAACCTAAATTAAATTTAAAAATATATACAAGTAATATTTTGTTTTGTGACTTCAGTTTTCTAATAATATCATTTTGAGCATAAAAATTTGGATATTAGGTATATTTGTATTATAAGTTTTTTTTTTTTTTTAATTTTGAGATGTTTAACATAGGATAAATGTAATTTGTTCCTTCGTCTAAATTATGTTTTAAAAATATATTTATAGTGTGTCTTTTAGTTTTCGTTTCATGAAGATAAAAGTATAGTACTTTGAGCATATTGAGTTTTAGATTTATGAACTGTATTTAAATATTTGTAGCATTTTGTATGGAGACTTCATCTAAATTAGAAATGAATCTTGTATCTATGTTTAGTCTTCAAAGATTTGTCTTAACTTTGTAATCAAGCATTAAAATTAATAGTATGTAAAATAAATATTTTTATTCACTGTCATTAAAATAAGAGATTTTTTGGACATGACATTAGATTTAAGACTTGTGTCTTATCACAAAATTCAAATTCATCAATGCCTTAATAGATCACCTATTCATAATACAAATGATTATGTTTGAATTGCAAAATCATTGGCATTGAATGTCTAAATTTTTTTCTCTCAAGTATTTAAGTGATATTTGTGACGAATACATTAAGAGATCTAATAATAAAGATATCAAAAGACTACTCTAAATGGAGAGATACATGGTTTATAGGTATATTAGGTGCCGTTGATTATGTATATTGTGAATGGAAAAATTGGCCAATTGCTTGAAAGAATCAATTTTGTGGAGGTGATCATGTCAAAACTATGATTATGCTTTTCAAGATGGGTGTCACAAGGCTTATGAATTTGTCATGATTTCTTTACCATATATTCAAATAATGACGTCAAAGTGTTACATGTTACATGTTTTTAATTACCTTTTTACCTCATTAACATATTTTTATTTTTTATTTCTTTCAATCATTCTTTATTTTTTTATTTCTCTTAATAGTACTTTTTATTCTTTAATTTCTGAAATAACTATTTTTGTTTTCTGTAATAACACTTTTTTTTTCTATAATAGTTAAAATTGTGATTATTAGCTTATTAAAATTAAGAAAAAATAATAATATAAAAATAATTAAATTAATGTTTTAAAAAAAAGAATACAAAGAAAATAAAATGAAATATTTTATAAGTTTTTTAACTAATTAAATATAATAGGAAAAAATGATAAATTATTTTATTTTATATTTTATATTTTATAATAAATTTAAATTTGACATAATAAATTATATTAAAATAAATTATAATAATTTTGTGATTGTATTTTTATACTAAAATTGATATTAGAAGAAAAATTATAATAAATTATAAAATTGTAATTTGAATTAAAATTTGTATTTTTAGTTTGTTAAAAAAATATCTAAATTATTAATGGCAAAAATCAAATAAAATTTTGATAAAGATAAAATTTGATTTTTGATAAATATAATATTTATTTACAAAATTACTTCAATAAATTTATTTTATTTTTCGTATTAATTATTTAGATATATTTTTAACAAATGGAAAATACAAATTTTAATTCAAATAAAAATTTTATAACTTATTATAATTTTTTCTTCTAATATCAATTTTAATACAGAAATACAACCAGTAAATTAGTATAATAAAATACAACCACAAAATCATAAAATAGCAATAAAAAACAAAAAAGAAACAAAAATAATAATCATAATTCATGTACTGATTGTACACAAAAAATAAAAAAAATAAAGCTAAAAAAGAATAAAAATAAAAGAGTGCTATTTCACTTGTAGAAAAAAAAGGGAGTGTTATTTAAAAATACTGTTATTTAAAGAATTAAAGAGTAAAGAGGTCTATTAAAAGAAATAAAAAATAAAGGGGTGTTAGTGAAGTAAAAAAGTCAACAAAAGAGTGTTATTTCAATGTAAAAAAATAAAAAATAAAAAATAAAAAAAGAAAAAAGAAAATAAAAGAGTGTTATTTCAGAAATTAAAGAATAAAAAGTGTTATTGAAGGAAATAAAAAATAAAAATGTGCTAGTTGGATAAAAAAGTCATTTTTAACAATGTTTTATTAGGAGAAGCTCTTGTTATGCAATAGATTATCTTGCATATGGTATTTATCTAAAATGGGTTACAATTGTAAAAACAATTTCAATGTTTCAAGGAGAAAAGAAAATTATTAACACACGATAATCAATAAAAAAAGGGATGTTTGAAATGCTCTAATCCTGATTTACAATTATGTATATCACTCTAATGAATAATATAATACATGCATGCACGATAGTGCATAACATAATTGTTAAAGATGACAAACACATATATGGTATGTTAAAGATGTAATTAGTTTCTTTATAATTAATTATGTTTCTGTTAGAATCTTGTCAGCTTGTGTTTACACGTGTATGACTACTATAACTAGCGTAACAAATTCTGTTAGTAAGCAGTCTATAAAATTTCCTCTCTGTCCACAATACGTCGTGCTCAGAATCATTTTCCACAATTGTACTGTTTTCTTTACATTTACTTTCTTAGTATAAAGAGTAGAAGAATATGTTATGGAGACACCCAATAACGTCTCTATAAATGCTTCTACAGTGCCTTCTTCATTTTTGACAAAGACCTACTCGTTGTTCCATTCATTGAGCGAAATTGCTTCAATCAAGCTAGATCGAAGCAATTACTTAGTCTGGGAATCAGTTGTTCTCCCTCTAATTAAAGAGAATCTACTTATATCGCACATTGACGGTACAGGTGTAACACTTCCTCGTTTTATCAATGGTTCGTCGTCAATAGATTACTTGTTGGCTGGTTATAGAACAGGATGACACTAGAAGTTAGTGCCCAACTCCTTCATTCCAAAATGGCGCTAAAGTTATAGACGAGTTCTAAGGAACTCACCCGTGCGTTAATGAAATCTAGAGTCGTGGTGATCAAAGCGGAGCTCCATCAAACTTGGAAAGGGAATTTGAAGATGGAGGAACATCTTGCTAAGATGAAGGGAATTTTAGATTAACTCACTCTCGCGAGTGCTCCACTTATTTTTGATGATCTAATACTACATACCATAAACAGTTTGGATGTTTATTATAATCCAATCATAGTGAGGCTAATAGACCAAGTAAGTTTAACTTGGGTTGAAACATCGTAGACATTACTTGCTTTTGAAACAGACTCGAACAACTCAATCATTTCTCTACACTATTTGTTCAACCTTCAACCAATATTGCTCACCGAGATGGATCAGACTTCTCAAAGAACAATACATTGGAAAAAAACTCATCAATGGCATGGCTCACGTGGTGGTGGACGTAACAATGGTCGAGGAAGATCTAGAGGAAGAAGAGGAAGCCACAATCAAGGAGGAGGAAGACCATTTTGTTAACTCTATGAAAAACCTGGACACAATGTAGCAACATGTTGGCATAGGTTTGATAAGAATTTCCATGCTCCATCGAAACAAATGAATTCCCATAACTTTTTGAAGCAACCATCAACATTTTAGACATGGTCCCAAATTGTCAATGATCTATCATGGTATATGGACTCTGGTGCTTCATACCACATGTCCCCAAATGCAAATCAATTCGATCATTTTGCTTCAACTAGTAAGAAATACCTTTTTACTTGTACTGGAGAAAAAGCATATATTGTTGGTATTGTAAATACTTCACTGCCCAAGTCAAATTACGTATTAAAAATGTGCTTATAGTTCCCTCTGCCACTAAGAAGCTTTTAAGTGTTGATAGGTTGACAAGAAATAATCAAGTAAAGGTTACCTTCACTAATGGAATGTTTGTTGTGAAAAACAAGAGGACAAGCCAGCGGATAGCACGAGGAAAGGCAGTTCACGAGTTGTACCTGATAGTTGAACAACCACACATCACTGAAAGGCAGGTACAAAAAAGTTGGCCACAATAAAGGATAAGGAACAACAAGAACTCATGCTCTGACATTGCAAATTGGTCACCTCAGTACTAGAGTTTTAGAAAAAAATTCAAATGATTTTGGAATTAAACTTCAATGTACCAAATACTTCTGTGAAACATGTCAATATTGAAAATCAAAATTTATACTGTTCGTTAAATCTGTCTCTCGTGCTTCATGACCACTTTAATTAATTCACATAAATCTATGGAACCTTCACCTACACAATCAATAAATGGATATATTCATTTCATTGATGATTTTAGTTGATTTGCTTGAAAGTATCCTTTACATCACAAGAGTGATGCAATACATGCTTCTAATCAGTTTTAAGTTCTGATAAGTTGAGTACCAAAATTAAAGCAATTCAATGTGACAATGGAACTAAATACAAACCATTTGCACAAATTGCTCAGGCTAATAGGATTGAGATGCGATATACCTGTCCATATACCTTAGAGTAGAATGGTAGGGCCGAAAGGAAGCATTGACACATTGTAGAAATGGGTTTAACATTATTGACACAAGCCCACCTACCTCTTACCTACTGGGTAGAAGCTTTCCAAACTGCTGTGTATCTCATAAATCGACTGCCAACACCAACTCTCAAAGGGTCTACTCCTTTGTTTTTTTTTTCATGAAACACCAGCTTATAAAGAGCTTCAACCATTTGGATGTGCCTGTTATCCATGTTTAAACCTTACAATACACTCAAATTCCAGTATCATAGTCAAAAGTGTGTATATTTGGGACCAACACCTCAACATAAGGGATTCAAATGTTTGAGCTCAACTGACCAAATCTATATTTCAAGAAATGTGATTTTTTGTGTTTCTAGTTTTCCTTGTGTTGTAGGTTTTCCAAATAGAAGAGCATCATCTTCTAAGAATGAGTGTATTCTACCTTTTGCTGCTCATAATTCAAATTGAGAAATGGATGAAAGACTAGTTCCTTGCCAATGTCTTACTCACACACATATGCTTCAGCTTCAAATTTACCAAGAGAGAACACCAACAACTCAAGTGCACTAGAACTAATTCACAAAAAATGAGCACAACTAACTTGTCACCAAATGGGTCAACTCATCACAACCAAATTCAATTGTCAAATAGTGAGGACTCAAGTGATTCAAATGAGTCTTCTCCTATTGAAGCAGAGAATTTAGTTCAACCACCGGTGCAACACCCGATGGTCACTCGGTCTCAAGCTAGGATTTTCAAACCCATGATTCCTTATATTGGGGTTATTGAAATGGAAGGCCAAAATGGTAACTTAGAGCCTAGAACAACAAAAAAAGCCCTTTCTACACCTTGTTGGAAGCAAGCAATGTTGGAGGAGTTCTTTGTTCTCTAATGTAGCAAAACATGGGTTTTAGTACCCTTCGATGACACTCAAAAATTGGTTGACTGTAAGTGGGTTTATAAGACAAAATTCAAAACTATTGGCTCTATTCTTAAACACAAAACACAACTTGTTGTTAAGGGCTTTTAGCAAGTTGTAGGTGTGGATAATACTGAAATTTTTAGCCCAGTTGTTAAGCCAACCACCATTCGTGTCATCCTTAGCATTGCAGTCCCTTTAAATTGGGACGTGAAGCAGCTAGATGAGAACAGCGCATTCCTAAATGGTTATCTTCAGGAAGACGTTTTTATGAAACAAACTTGTGAAAGTCATCTATGCTCTCAAATAGGCTCCACGTGTCTGGTTTGATCGTCTACGACTCACTCTACAACACTGGGGGTTCCGAAATGTTGTAAGTGACATCTCATTATTTTATCTCCACGATTCCAAACTCACGATGTTTATATTTGTTTACGTGGATGACATCTTTGTGACGAGTAATGACTCAAACTTTCTCAGAAAGTTTAGCAGTAGACTAAACTCGGTATTTGCCTTGAAAGACTTAGGATCATTATATTATTTTTTGGGAATCGAAGTTCGAAGCGATAACTTGGGCGTTTATCTTAATCAAGGCAAATACATTCTAGATATGTTGAAGAAGTTTGGTATGACAAATTGTGTTGCCGTAACAACTCCTGTGGTTACAGGATTCAAGTTCTCAGCCAATGACGGTTAAAAAGTGGTTGGTCCCACTCTATATCGAAAAGCCATAGGCTCACTACAATATCTTCTTACCACTCAGCCTGATATTGCCTTCTCTGTAAACAAACTTAGTTAATTTTTGTTGCAACCTACAGAGACACATTTTCAAGGAGTGAAGTGAATCCTTAGGTACCTCAAAGGAACAATTCATCTCAGCTTACATATTGAGTCAATGCAACACATGAGGCTTGTGGCCTTTAAAGATGTAGATTGGGCAACAGTTTGGACGATCGGAGGTCAGTAGGAGGAGTTTGTGTCTATCTCAGAGATAACTTGATATCTTGGTCTTCCCTAGAGCAAAGAGCTATCTCGTTCAAGTGCAGAATCAGAGTACAGAGCTTTAGTTGGTGGTGCTTCAGAGATTAAATGGCTTAATTCACTGTTGACTGAACTTGGGCTTAGATTAAAGCAATCGTCGATGATTTGGTGTGATAATCTCAGTGCAAAGGCATTAACTTCAAATCCAGTACAACATGCCAGAAGTAAACATATAGAAATTGATATTCATTTTATAAGAGATATGATTTTAAAGAGAGAAGTGAATGTTCATCACGTTCCTTCAAAATTTCAAGTGGGTGACTGCTTAACCAAAGCCTTAACTCAAGAACAGTTTGAGAAAGAATCGAAGTAAACTTAGACTTCGTTATGAACCATCAAAGTTTTAGGAGAAATGCTAAGATATAATTAGTTTCTCTGTAATTAATTATGTTTCTGTTAGAATCTTACTATATCATGTTTACACGTGTATGGCTATTGTAGCTAGCATAACAAATTATGTTATTGAGCAGTCTATAAAATTTTCTCTCTATGCACGATACATTGTGTCAAAATCATTTTTCACAATTGTATGTTCTGTTTTCTTTACGTTTTCTTTCTGGTGTCAATTTTTAACATGATAATGAAGGAACAAGATCAATTTATCTAATAGTCATCCTAATTTTGTTACAACTTACTTAGAAAGAAGAGTATAATTTTGTATTTTGTTACAACTTACATAGAAAGAAAATTACAATTTTGTGATTTGTAATTACATTGGCCACTTCAATATGATCGATAAAACATATTTAATAACATTTTGACGATGAAAAATGATGAAAATTAATTTGTGTAATGTTATAAATATTTTATTATAAGTATCTCTTTTTATTATAAAATATTATTTATTATATTTATTAAAAATATTTTTATCACAATAAGTTACTTTTCAATTATAATTACTAAATTAATTTTGTAAGTTGCGAAAAAGTAAAATGCAAATAAGAAATTGTAAAAGTGATATGAGTTGGGGATAAGTGCCTATTTTATTTGGAATGTTTGATAATTTTGACGTTAATCTAACTAGGTTTAAAAGAAACACGTATTTTAATCCCTAAAATATTAGAAAAAAAATTGCAATTAAGTATTTTGTGAAGGGTTTATAGGAATTTACTAATAAGTTGATTAGGTCAAGATGAGATAGAAAATCCAAATCAAGAAGACGGTAGATTTGCAAAGACTAGCAATTAAGAATTCTCTAATCTACTAAGATGTTTAGAAAATGGTTGACGGGATTATTTTTTCCCATATAATCTATATGGGAAAAAAAATATTAATATTATTATCAATAAAAAATAATAATATTATTAAAATTAGTAATAATAATAATATTATTATTAACTTATATAATTAATAATATTATTAATATATTTAATATTAATTTTATTGATATTATTATTAATATTCATAATAATATTATTATTTTTATATTATTAATATTGATAATAATAATAATAATATTCATAATAATAATAATAATAACAATGAATATAAAATCTCAAAGTTAATAATAATAGTTGTGAGTTGTGTTTGTATTTCAGAAGAATTTCAATTCAAATCCTTGTTATAACACTTTGTGAATAATATTAATAGAAATATAGTAAAAATAATTACCAAATATACATCAATTTTGACTTAGAGAATTTAAACTTATCTTCTTTCAAACTCATGTATAGAATTGTTTTCCAAAGAAGTGATTTCATTATTAGAAGACAATTACTTGGTACTAAAAGAATCCAATAGCAAAGATGTGAACAAAATTGAGAATTCGAAAGTAAAAATAATTATTAAAGAAATAGATTCATTATATTACTTTTATCTTTCTTCTCGTTTACTTTTATTTTATTTTACTAATTATTTTTTTATTTCTCATTTGTTTTTATTCTCACCCATCGTGCTAAATAGAGCTTTAAGAAGAATATGTTTTTTTATCGGCTATATAAGAAAAAAAAATGTTAATTAATAAAATTAGTTAATACTTTATTTATTCTTATTTATAGTGCTTAATTATTTAATTCAACATGATTAAAAGCAACTAATTTAATTCATAATAATAAATTTATTTTAAAATATATTTTTTTAAATTGTCAATCTCATGAATTTTTGTTTCTTCCAAATATTTTGGCAATATAACCTCTCACTAATATTTGGTAGGGATATATTTTAGTCTAAGAATGATTAACGTAAAGAATATTATAGATTGAGTTAATAAAATTAAAAAAACGTAATTTTTAATTTGAGTACTATATATGACCAAGGGAGCATTATTTAATTTTATTAATTACATTTGAAAATGAACTTTTTAAAGTGTCTTTCATTGTCAAGAATAAGTAATAGAGTACAATTGGAATAGTATGTCAATTAATTAAAATGTATTTTTGAATAATTAAATAAGAGGAAAATAGTCAATATGCATATCTTTAAATTCACCAAACTCTTTTTTTTTTATATAATTGAATCTCAATAGAGTATTTTGCTATTCTTTACCCAAATCATAATTTTTAATAAAATTTAACATCATTTTTAGTTTTTCTATAAGTATACATCATGAACATCGTATTTGAAAATTGATTAAATATAATTTATATCTAAATATGGTGAAATATTTAGTTGTAATGTGACTCATAATTAATTATTACGACTTTAATAATATTTAAATTGTTTCATGTAAATTATGTGTAAAATAGAAAAAAGAATTTCTAGTTATTAGTTCCTTAATGATGGTTAGGTGCTCATACAGTTTTAGAGAGAAAAATGTGTGTGGGTATATTAGTTAATCATAATCTTGTTTATAACAATTTTAATTCTATCCAGTGGAATGTTATTCTTAGTTTTCTCAGACATAATTTTTTTTAAGAATAGGTTTGCTTTGTCTGTTTTTAAATTTATTTAATTTTATCATGAGTTTTGTTGTAATCTTATTATAATTTTTTTATTTAGTTTTTTCTTTAACATTTTATGAGATAAGAATAATAAATGAAGAGTGTAGATTTCATTGTGATATTTTTCCACATCAATCTTCATTAAAAAGAATAGTTTCCATAGACAACAAACAAACATTGGACCTATTATTTGCAATTACCAAAAGATATAATTAATTGAGGAACATACAAAAATTGATGTGGAAAACTTCTACAAAAACCTATCAAAGATCAAAAGCTCCTACTTCAGTAATATGTCGTAAGCAAATCAATGGTAAACTATCGTAGTTGTCCATAGATACACCAATCAAAGAGAAATTGTAGTGATTTATAATAAACAATAATGCATTAATCATGAATTAGAGTTTTGACTCTCCATCCACAAGCACGTTGAAACCAAAGACATAGAAAACTTCTAAACTTTTGGTCATGACAGAACTATTGAACTTTGCTATAAGACACAATTGTTTCAAGTTTTATTTCTTGAAAAATAATCTTTTAAGATTCAAACAATTACTGCTTTTAAGGACAATTTACTCATTACAAAAAACAAACCTTTGTCATTATAAAGCAAAAAAAAAAAAAAAAAAAAAAAAAAAGTAGATATTAACTAGTTATATAATTTTATTAAAGTGTCAAGATATCCCTGTTCTTTCTAATTTTAAAAGTCAGTTCAGCAAATTTCACTTATTTGAGGCTTGCTCCTAATAAAAAAATTCGGATAATATACTTCTAAGTCCAAATCATTGCTTATTAACATCATGGGCAAATGCTAAACCAGTAAAATCTTATTAACAATAAATTGAGCCATATGTGATGTTAAACCATGTGATGGTGTGAATAGAAAACAGAGTCAGGTGTTGGGATGGCAAGTATACAGCTATAAACAAACTGAGCAGACTTTTTCTTTCTGCACCCTTAAAATTTCTTGGAGCACACCTACAATTTTTAAAATGATATTTTAAAAATTAATATTTTTAAAATTTGATTATTTCATCTAATTATAAGAGTAAATGTTAAAAAAGCGGGTACTGGAAACAAAAGCCAACTGAAATTAGAGTGTGGGATTTTTCTTTCTGCAGCTGCAATATTACTAATTGTGCTCCTATACTAACATAAAAGAACTAAAATGCCCTCCCTCACTATTGTTGTTGCTCCTGTTATTGTCATCACTGTTACTTCATTATGGCCACTACATTGGCAGAGAAGAGAGAGTTCATTTCGAAAAAAAAAAATTATTCTAAAACTACCATTTAAGTTTTGAAAATTTAATTTAGAAAGTTCGCTCAGAAACACATTTTATATATTTTAAAAAATTTGTTTTGAAAAATATCATGTGTTTGAGAAAATTTGTTCCATCAATTTTATCCTAAAAAGTTTTGGGAAAACACATTTTAAGTGTTTTGGAAAGCTTATTTTCGAAATCATATATTTTGTAATGTTCTAGAAATTCCAGAAACTTTTTAGAAAGATTTTCAGAATAAAATTCACTTTTATGAATTCAGTTAAAATTTATGTGCGTGCAGGAAGACAAAGCCAGAGTGGGCACCATTTTGGACTGAACAAAAATTAATAAAAAAATATATGCTCTTCTAATAGCATATAATCCAAAAGCTTATGACAGTGGAAAAATATGGAATTTCATGTTGTTACATAAAGTACGTAATATATGTAAACGTGAGAATGATCACACAAATAACAGTGGTAATGTTAATAATCATAGTTTAACTTTTCTAATAATAAAAACAATAAAAAAAACAGAATAAAATATTTGCAAGTCCCTTATGGGCTTTGTGAATTTGGCCCAGTAAGTAAATTGATAAGATTATGTAACATCCGCATCACAAACTGGGAGGAGAAGTTGCGTATTTGCTTCAATCTAAATTAAAGCTTCAAACAAGTGAAAAATTAGAAATTTTAGATGTTTATTAGCAATTTGTGAGTGATATTGATGATTAGAGTAGTTAATTTGATTATTGGGTTACTGTCGACGGTGAATCTGCATCGGAGATGACGAACTTCGTATGAACCGGATGCCCTGCATCCGGTTTACATTTTGGAAAAAAATTGTAAATCGGATGGGGTCATCCGGCTCACATTTCCAAATGAAAATGTGAATCGGATTGCCCCCATCCGGTTTACAATTTTTTTCCAAAATGTAAACCGGATGCCCCCCATCCGGTTCATTATTTTCTATTTCAAAAAATAGAAGGTCTTTTTAGTCATTTTCACAAAGACAATTTTGACATTTTCAAAACATATGGAGGTGCAGGATGAGAATATTGGGGTGCATAAAGAATCTGTCAGAATAACAAAGAGTAACCCTTTTCGAATTGGGCCTTTCGGACACCGTACAATAGGCCCAAAATAGTTGTATGTTGCTGCACCCCCATATTTTTCCCTTACACCCCATTCATTCAAATACCCATTTTGTCTTTTGTGTTTTAAATTCTTTTGAAGCTAAAAAAAAAAAAAAAAAAAAACCCTCTACTTTTGTGTTGTCCGTGCATTTTAGCTCCATTGCTTGGCAAAGGATATCGTTGGATAGTCGTGGTTTTGTCACATATTTGTATTGTTTATATTTTAGTACTTTTGGAACCTTATTTTTAATGGTTGGAAACTAACATATATCTTACTCATAACTGTTAAGTTAAAAATTTCTCTACGTCATATCTGAAGACCGGAAATCAGAGTCATTTTCTAGCATAGAACAAAAAAAATGGAAATCACAAAAGGAGATCAAGTGTAAGTACTCTTTTGAAGAGTATAATGAGTTAAGAATAGATGAGAAAAGACGAAGAAATATATTTTCATTACAGAGAGAAGTTTTATCTTTTAATTTATTTCATGAAGATGTTGAAAGAAATAATATTACGTTTAATGATAACATTGACAATATAAATTTCCTTAAAAGACAAATAATAAGAATTAATTACATTTTGAGTTTTCTATTAAAATAGAAGGAACGAACCTCTTATTAATGGAATCTTAAGAAACATATAGTTAAGAAAGAAATTGTGATTTCAAATTATCAAGGATGAGAAAAAAAAAAGAGAATAAACATAAAATATATTTATTTTGATGAATTAAGAATAAATATTTCAGCTTTTTTCATTTTTTTCAGATACATAGTCACTCTGGATAATAATACTATAAAAGAACTTAAAAAAAAATGGACAACATAATTCATTGAAATGAGAAGTAAATACTCACAGTAACTTGTACTATAACATAATGTATAATCTATGACTTGTACATATTAATTTCTTGTATACTTTAGTATAACGTATACTTTTGCCAATTATAAATGTAATTTAATTTCTTATATTCTTTTATAACGTGTATAGTTTTGGGACTAATTATATAATGTGTCTGGGAATATATGTGGCCTTTTGAGTATATGCAGATTTTGGACAGTAGTTATTCGTTGTTGCATTTTGAAAAAAAAAAAAGTGCTTTCACTATGACAGTTAAGGACAAAACCGTTGTAGTATACTATCTCTTTAAAGGTCGTTATGAGGCAGGGATCGCCTTAAGAGGGGTCTACAACGGCAGTTCTCTAGGCTAACCGTCGTTGTAGACTCCTATTAAGGAGGTCCCTGCCTTATAATCGCCTTAATAGAAGTTCTTTAAACTCTGGTTGCGTACTATGACGAATTTCTTACAACGATTTTTGATGAACCATAGTGGTATTTCATATATACGACGACGGTTGTTCAACCGTTGTCGTATATCACGTACTTTCTACGATGTTGAATCTACAGCGGTTTCAAAATGTCTTGTAGGCCCTCCAAAACTGCAGTAAAATGAGGTTTTTCTATTAGTGTAGACAAATTAAATCTTTAAGAAATTTCTTATTTTCAATTAATAGAGAATAATTTAGACAGACTTTATTGATAACTACACATTCACTTGTGGGAATCGAGACAACCAAATTAGCATCTAAAGAGGAGATTGACAATTCAAGATGTTTGATACAATCACTAAACATGAATGAATGAGTTGTGCTTGTGTCATACAATATATTCAAGTTTTACCTTTAATTAAACATATATCGTGACTTAAATCATGAGTCTAAGTGGCCCTAACCCCACTCATATTGTAGACTCTCCTTTTACTCATGGCCCTTGTTTTAGGTGCAGAAGGATTGAAATGTGACTCCTAGCCACATTCAAAGAATACATAACCAGGTTTTCCACACTCAAAATAGACATGTCTTTTAAGATAACAATCTTTAACATAATGATTTTGTCCATACTTCAGACACATACTCTAATTACTTACAGGCCTACTTGAATTTCCTAAAGAAGATTAACCGGGTGGGAATTTCCAGTTAAGGCGACTGTAGGGTTTTCCGTCATTATATATTTTCTTATTTGATTGAGGTTCGATATTTCTTGATTTATTATTTTGATTGTTTTTAAAATCTTCTAGAAATCTACATTCGTGAATAAGCTTAGGAAAATAAAAAAATTCTAATACTCCTACTACTTTTCTAGATACAGGACTTAGGCCGTCTTGAAATTTTATGCATTTCATTCTCTTATCATAGTGGTAAAAGAAAGTATATTAATTTTCTAAAATTTAGATGCATATTCTCCCACTGACATACTCACTTATCTTAATTGCATAAATTCTATTTCTTTCCTCTTTTTACATCATTGGAAAAATATTTTTCAAGAAAACTTGTTCTAAAAACTTCCCAGGTCATGATTATTATTTCTCCTTCCAGTAATCTCCTGGTACATAAACACAACATAATTCACGTTTTGGTTGTTAGAACAATTCATGACTCGAAATATTTTTTGTCTCCTTAATCCATAATTTAGCTTTTTTTTAGAGTTGTAATTGTTAGCAAAATTTGCAATGATAGCAAGTGCACCAATTGCAATATAGCAAGTAATAAAATTATCATTCTTTCCAAAAGATTTGTGTAATATAAAATAATTCAAACAATTATAATCAATTTAGATTCAGAAGATTCAAAGTTTGATAGTATATGCATAAAATTAACATAATATTTTTATATTTTTATCAACAATTGAAATCAAAAAAAGGTTTAACGATAATATGATGAACTTGTTGAGGTTAGATCTCATCACTCTTCACTCTTCTTTTCTATCAATAATCAATGTCAATCCACAAATTTACTCAAACTTGATTCCTCAACGGATGAGCCTGAGGATTATCTATTAACCATCAATTCCTTGATCAATTAAATAGATGAATTCATCATAAACACAGGGATCTTAACAACAACAAATGAATCACACTTTTTTTCTAGACACGAGCTTTCATCCGGTAAATTAATTTAGATCTAGATTGCAAAGACATTTTCCAATACTCTTAAGAATGAAAATTGAGTTATGGATTGGCATAACAAGCATAAGAAGAATTAATAAACTGATATATTGAAAGGAAAGCATTTATGATAAAACATAATATGAGTTCAAACATGATTACATGAGAGTTTAGAAAGGATTTAACATAACTACAACAACAAGTGATTTAGTTCTTCATAGGCATGAGGAAACCAAACATTACAAGAAGAATAATGGAATAAGAATATTACTCCAAATGAAGCCTAAAGAAAACTTCAAGAGTGAATTTCATTCTCTATTCTAGCCAAAGATGTCTAACCCTAAATCCAAGAATTTATTAAATAAAACACAAAATTTGACGTCGCGCCCGACTCAGAATGTTGCGTCGGACGCCACTAGATTTTGTTACTATTTCAGTATTGGGTCCAACCTAGGTCGGGCCCATGTTTCAATGTTGAAAATCACTACTGCGTCCTTGCTTTTCGGTTTTCTCCCTGGTGTGCTAACGTGGTTAAATTGAGCTTAACTTTATTTGCTTCTTTTTCTCACTTTTTCAAGGCTTCAATCCTATTTTTTCTCATCCAATATTTTTCTAATCAAATTTTCCAAAAATAAATTGAATTAGTATCAAATCCTTATTTTGACTCTCATTATCCCTTATTAATAACAACTACTTAAAATTAAGAATTAAACAATTTCTAAGTGTAGAAGAGTTTATTTTTGACCTAAAAATGTATCAATAACATCATATAAATTTGCTCTGTTAGTAACCTCTAGAGAATTGTGTTGCTTTGTTTCTCCTAAATTTATTAAACCTTGTGACTCAGTGATTCCTTCAAGCCTTTGGTCCCTTAATAGTGTAACATTCATGTTTGCTTCAGTCAACTCAAAGTTCCTCTTAATATCTTTCATATTACATTATACAAGTTAGTGTTCATAAAAATGTTATAATTAATATTTTACAAGTCTTACAAAAAACGTTGTTATGATACCATCTAATTGTAACATGGTCTAGTAAATATATAAGTTATTATTTTTTTCAACTTTAAGATTTTATGAAACATAACACTTTATTTAAATATTTTACACATCTTTGTTCACATAGGCTAGTCTTTTACTAGCGTTCTAACTACATATACACCTTTTTCACATAATTTATATAGATTAGTATCCTACCAAAGTCCTGAATACCATTATACATTAGTACATTTTAATATATGCATAACCATATATTTCGCATGGTTCTTGACTTTTTCATTTCCTAAAAGATCGGCTAGTCCAGAGGCATATTGAACAATATGTTCATATGGGAGGATGTGGCACGAATGTTAAGAGTAATAGTAATGAGAACCGTAAGATGAATGATAGTTGAACCATCAGGGTGGGTCATGAGTGGATCCTTGCCCCCCTAAACTTTATTATGTTATTATGGATATCTACATTTTACTACATCCTCACATATCCCTAGCTTATATTTTCGTAGAAAATTGTTCAAAATATGAAAAGGTAATCTATTCTCTAAGAGTGATACATATGTATTTATTTTATCATTAATATAGAGGAATAAAGAACACAAGAAAAGTGATTAAATAATAAACAACACAACAAATATCATAAAAACCGATTAAATAATATCAAACTATCATACAAGGTAAAATCAAATAATCATGTATATGCATGTTGTATTATTATAGACATAAAATTATTTCACACAATAAGGTTAAGTACATTTCACATGTAAAATAACAAGAAATAAATAATTTAAAGCGATAAATGTCTCATCCCCTCACTTTAGTAATTTGTATTGGATATATTAAGATATGGGTGAAAGTATATTTTCTTTCTTTCCTTTTTCCTTTTCTCTTCCTGCTTTCTTTTTCTTCCTTTCTCTTTTACTCTACACATTCCTCCTTCACTATCATATTTCTCATATTATTACTCGTCTACTTTTTCAGATTTACTAAGATTGATATTTTTCATAGTATTACTCGCCTATTTTTTCAGATTTACTAAGGTTGATATTTATAAAAGACGATCTAATAACTATAGAGTTTGGATTCAACTAACTTCTAGATATTGTGCTATCTAGTTTCTTCGTTTTAATTATATATGTTTTTGGGATATAGGTGTAGGGAAAGAATAAGGCATGCGCCAGTACTTATATTTTTATTTTTATTTTTACTTTCTATCTTCCTATTTCTTTTCTACCACATCATTTATACTTATTTTTTTCATTTTTATATTATAACTTTTATGCTATTCTCTATTGACACAATAAAAACTTATACGATTTTAATTAGGAGACAAGCCATACACAAAAATTATATAAATTAAACAATGTTTATATGTTTATATATATTATAAATTAGAGGTAAAAAAATTATAGTATAACTGCTGAAGAGATAAAACTTTAAAAGAGATATGAAAATAGGAAATTAGACATTAGAGAGAGAACAAAAGTTCCTATTAAGCCCATGATTTGGTAGTTTTATAATTTTTCTACCGTGATCTGATAACTTTCTTCATCATCATTTTTTTTAAGTAATGAGAAAATAAATAAGTATATATATATATATATATATATATATATATATATATATATATATATATATATATATATATATAT
>Ga0209489_106345_pt1 | contig 19142 bp, 12 predicted proteins | sample SiratrowhiteBW_FD_187527 | JGI IMG/M metagenome (GOLD analysis project Ga0209489, IMG submission 187527) | Root nodule microbial communities of legume samples collected from California, USA - Siratro white BW (SPAdes) (version 2) | ecosystem: Host-associated > Plants > Roots > Nodule | place...
AATAATAATAATAAATATCAATTCGTGATTTAAGTTCTAAATGACCACACGCGTCATGCGGAATTTAGTTTAAGGAGTTTCAATTTTCGTTTGGGATTATCAAAAGACCGAACGCGTCTATGATATGTCGAAATGAAATTAAACTTTCAAACTAATAAATATATAATAATTAAAAAATATAAAATGTCAAAATTTCTCAAAATAACTCAAATTTGGTAGAACTATGTATTCCCTGATTCTTCACCCGTTAAGGATGTTGATACGTAGGAGCAGGGTCAATCCTTGTCGGGTCCCTTAATTTAAAAATTATTATTTTGTTCTTAATTGCTTTTTTATATATATTATATTTTTGGGAAAAATAAATATTCTAAAAACCACATTTGATTTTGATTATTTAATTAAAGGTATTGTCTTAAGACAGGCTCTGTGGGGTGCTAATACCTTCCCCACGCGTAACCGACTCCCGAACTCATTTCTAATTCGCAGACTTATTCCTTATTCTTTGCTTAGTTTTTCCATAGTTTTTCATAAAAAAAAAATTATGGTGGCGACTCCATTTCTTTCTTTTCATTTGTTTTTATGTGGACCGCCATACCCGTCGTGAGTTTTAGGTCGCGACAAAGTGATCAATTATCGAGTGTCAAAACACTATCAAAATTTGGTTGTTACCTTGTATTCGCCAAGAGTGACTGTTGTCTAAACAATACTCTATATTAACCAAGAATGATTATTGTCCAAACAATACTTAGCGGGTTAGCCAAGAGTGACTAATGTCCAAAAAATACTCGGTGTTTAGCCAATAGTGACTGTATTTTAAATAATACTTAGAGTGTTTAGCCACGAGTAGTTATGTGTTCAAACAATACTTGGGTTTTTAGACATAAGTGATTGTGTTCCAAATAATACTCAGTTTGTAACTTACAGTAGTAGTCTCAAAGTGAAACTCAATCGGTTGATTGAGAATTGGATGTAGTTTGAACTAATAGACTAATCATTATAAAAATCAGAGAGTAATTTCTTCTTTTCATTTCCTTGTTCATTGCATCTTATTGTACTGCATTAATGAAAAGAAAAGAGATTCACAAACAAATATTTAGAAACAATTTTTGGTGGATCGTTTGTCAATCCGAAAATATCATATAATTGCTTGTTATGAGACAATACCTTGTAAATTCTAAAAATTTTTAAAATGCAATTCAAGAATCTCTTCTTGTGTTTTGACCATATTTTTCACATGAAAACAATATATTTTATCTAATACACATTTTGAATATATTTTTTATTAATTAAAATTCATTGAAAATGGTGGGGTTTGAATATATTTTTGTTATTTTAAATAATTTTTTATATTTATAAATTTTGTACACTTAGTAAAAGTTTATCAACAATAATAAAAAAGGTTTCATAAAGTATGATTTGAAAAGGATCCTCTCTGATAGAATGTTGATGTTGATGAAATGAAAGTTTTGGTACCATTTAGCAAAAAAATTTAGGATATGTGTACTTATGTTTTCATCTTTTAGTTATAAAAATGTAATTATATTTTCAATTTTGGATTAAAATATTTGTACAGAGGAGGCGTTATTGGTTTTATATCTCCTTTACAAACATTTGAAAATATGATAGATTAAAAATAGAAATAATACAAAATGAAAACCAAAAATAAAAATAAAAAATCAAAATAAGATAACACATTTTATGTGTTTGTGATAGAGTTGTTTACATGACATTATTGAGTTATTTTATGAAAAAAATCAATTCTCTTCAAATTTAAATCTGTTTAATTTTTAAATTTATTTAGTTTTTATTAATAATTAATGATGAAAGTCAGAAAAAGGATTTTATTGTTAATTTTTTATATTTTGATTGAATTTGACTAGAAAAACATTGAATTAAGATAGAGAATTGAAACCTTGAGGGAGTGATAAAAAAGAGTAAAATTGGAACAAAAGAAGTCAAGTCCATGTAAACAAACCTAAGCCCGACGCAATATAACCTGAGGCAAGTTTAGAGAAATGTGCCTGACGCACATGACATGGGCCCAACACAAGTTGGGCTTTAAAGCTTGAGTAGTAACATAATCTAGTGGCGTCTAGCGCAACTAACCTGGGTCGGGCACAAGCGTAAAAAGTTATAGTTTATTTAATAGTTGTTTATACCAGGGTTAGAAATCTTAGACTATTGTAACTCGAAGTTTATTCTTGGAAGGAAGTCTTAGGATTTTTTGTGGAGTCTTCTTCGTATTTCACTGCTCTTTTGTAAGGTTTAGTATTCTCATGTTTATGAGGAGTTAAATTCTTTATTCGTTGGGATTAAGTTAAACTTTTTTGAACTCATGTAATTGTTTGTGCTTTAATATTTATGCCTTTTCTCTCATTATATTAGTAATTTAATTTTATACATAGTGTTTGTTGTGTTGATGCATAACTCGATTATTGATTCTTGAAAATATTGGAAAATATCTCTTGCGTCTAGATTTGAATTAAATTACCAAATGAAATCTAGTGTCTAGGAATAGAGCGTGATTCAATCGTTATCTTAAGACCCTTATGAGAATACAAGATTAATTTATATAATTGATCGAGGAATTAATTATTAAGAAATAATCTTAGGCTCATATGCTGACGAATTGGAGTTGAGTAATTTTGTGGGTTAACATTGATTAATAATAAGAGAGAAAGTAAACGTTTTAGTACGCAAGAGTGAAGATTGGTGATATTTAACCCGAACAAGTTCATCATATTATTGTTAATCATTTTCTGCATTCAATTGTTGATAAAAACATATCATATTCTTTTAATTATTTTTAAATTTTTGCACATAATATCAAATTGTGGAATTGTTCTTGAATCTAAATTTACTGTAATTGTATTTATTGTCTTATATTGCACAAATCCTTTAAAAAGAATGATAATATTATTACTTGCTATCTTGCGACTGGTACACTTGTTATCATTAAAAAAAAAAAAAAAAGACTAATTGGTTGTTTTTATATTTTAGATCTTATTTAGCTTCAATGAGTTTGATTGGATTTATTAGTTCTAGATATCAGCTCAAAACTCTCTTCAAATGTTGCTATGCTTTTACATTTTGCAACCCCATTATTACTAATTGCATACAACAACGTTTCTATCATCACCGCCGCTATGCCATAGTGGTTGCACCTCCATTCTCTACTGCACTCTTTGAAAGGAAGAAGAAGAATGAGTTCGTCATAGAAAATAAAGCTTATATTGGAAAACTTGTTCTGAAAGATATCATTTATTTCTGGAAATTATATTCTAGAAACTCGTTCTAGAACATATTTCATGTATTCTGAAAAATTCATTCAATAAGGTATCGTATATGTTTCATAATTTTTTTTTTTCCAAACAAAACTCGTTCTAAAATGTTTATTCTGAAAATCTTATTCCGAAAATCCTATTTTAGAAATAATGTTCCAAAAATTTTGAAAATCTTATAGAAGATTTTTGAAATAGGTAATCCGGAAGTCACCGTTACGAAGCGTAAAATATCATTTTAAAATTTTTTATTGTGCAGTTAGAAATTATGGAGGTTCAGGAAGTAAAATCCATCTTGCTAACACTCGAAGAATATTTGGATGTTTTATTAGACCTTCTTTTGCTATCAAATTGGGTTTAGCCGAAAAATAAAAAGCATAAAGTTTAGAAGAGGTTATTTTAAAAGGAAAATCTTACTATTTATATTAATTACTAAAATAGTTAGCACTCATTACGGTTTTTTTTTTATTATATTTTTACTTGGAAGTTGAATTTTATATAATAAGATTTTCCTTATCCACCTCTACCTAAGTTTTATGCAGTTGGCTGGTGCTTGTTGAGAGCATACACCAAAAAAAAGAAGTATGGCATTACCTAATTTTTAAATTTCATGACTTTAATTAAAAAAATTGTGCATTTTTTTAATTTTTTTAATACCAAGAAGAAAGATACAAAAGAAAGGATAATATAAATCATTGATAGATGGAAAAAGGTAAAAGGAAAAAAAAGTTATCAAACTTTTGGCATGATAAAATAATGTTCTTCAATCACTGTTTATTTTTATTCTTAAAAACTACTGTTTATTTTCACTTATTATAAAACGCTTTAGTATTTTTTTTTCAGCCCAACTCTATGTGGACTGTTTATCAATCGAGCCCAATTCTATCTCTATATAATTTTTCTCCACTTCTCTATCATCCACTTTCAGTTTTTTTATTTTATTTGGGAGTTGCATTCTGCAACCCCATATTTTCGCATGTGCACCACCATATAGTCGTGAAATAACAAAATTGTCACTGGAAAAATAAATTTTGCATTCAACCTTTGAAATGTATTTTCTAAATCTGGAAATATCTGCAATGCATTCTTTACTAGATTTTATATTTTGGTATTAGATTTAATCTAATTCATCAATTCAAACTATTTTTAATTGGATTAAAATGAATTAGATCAATCGAGATTTATAATTTTTTTATAATTTATATATAATTCATTCAAATTATATATTTTTATTTAAATTTATAATTTCAAAATATTATTTTTTACATTTTAAATAAAATATTTATTTAATAATTGAAGAATAAAATATATTAATATTTTAAAAATACATATTTAAGCAATAGAATAATAATTAAATTAAATATTATTTATATTACTACTATTATTATTATTAATATCATTGAATAATTTTATTTAATATAGATGTTAGATTCAGTATCATCTAATCCATAAGAATTTCCTTCAGAATTTGGATTTGATTTAATAAATAAAGAAAAATGAAGTCCAACCTATTGAAGATATTGGTTTTTAAGTTCAATTTAGGTTATACTTGTTTAGGTTGGATTGAGGAACACCACTTGAGTTGTCTTGTTAAAGAGCTTAGTCTACTCCAAAGTCAATTAAAAAATAATATATTTTATGGCACTGACATAACATAACTGTCACTACTACCTCCATTTTGGAGGCTATAATTGCCAATGTAATGATTCATTCTGTTTCTCAAGATGTAATTATTGGTTCTGACCTTAAAAAATAACAAAACACAATATTTAAATTAAAACTAAAATTTGTTTTCAGTGCACTGATATAAAAAGATATATAATTAGTTAGTTAGAAATTATCGTAAACATAAATTTTAAATTATTCATCTTAAAATAGATAAACAATATATATAACTTTTTAATTTCCAAATTTGCTATTTATGGAATTCAATTTTTGTCTGAATTAAATAAGACATTGAAGAAGAACAATTGATAATTACCATATATGAATTTGGAATAAGGGGTTAATTTGCTTTGAGAGAGGATGAAGTAAAATAAAATGAAACATGAATTTAATTTTTATTTAGTAAGAAAGAAATACGATACAATAATAATAATAAATAGGTAAATTTCATCAATATTTATATGCATATTTCTATTTTTTAACTAAACACATTTAAGTTTTAGTCATATTTTATTTTTATCTATATAATTTCTTTCTTATCAGCCGTCTAAAGCAAAAAGGATTTCATACCAACAACTAATACTTACTAGTAGTCATTTATAATTTAACGAATGATGAAAGTATAATTTTAAATTTTATTTTATTGAATTTTTAAAAATTTTAAATTCCACCATAATATTATATTATGAATGATTTATTGTTAGTAATGAGTTTGGTCGAAATGATAGTAAAAATAAATATAGAATTAATAAAAGTGTTTGGGAGAGGAAAAAAGAAGATAATTTTGTTGTTTTTTTCCTAAAACATCTTTTCCAATTAAAACTTTTTAAAATATACATGAATATTTAAAAAACTTTGACATGGTTAAACAATTAAGAAGTACCACTCATTTCGTGAGTGATTTGACTGCTGTCACAACAAATTAGTAAACTCTGAATGTAACAACGTAACACGAATCATTACTCTGCAAAACTATTATGAGTAGCTGTAAATAATAACTTTTGACCATGTTGTTCACTGCTCAATTTTAAGATATTTAATTTATTAATTTATCATAAAATGTAATAAGATTTTAATAATATAATATTTTGTTTTGAGTAAAATAGCATTCCATTTGATTTTTACTGAATTTTGATATTTTAATTAAATAAAACATATTTTATTTAGTTAGAACTGGTGTGTTAAACTAAGAGTATTAGATTAATGCTAAGGTTCAGTTTTTGTTAAAATTGAACAAGTTTAACCTGAATTAAACTTCAATTAAGGAAATATTTTTGTAGAATATATTTAAGATTTTAAAATATTTTGCAATATCTATAATTTAGGTTTAATTTAGTAAATTTTATTTTACAATGAAATTTAAAACATGATGGGTAAAACAAATAGAGTCCATATGTCAGTTAATCAGAAGCAGAGTGTTTGTGATAAAAGTGAAAGGCAAAGTAACTGTTATAACTTTGATTTTTATTTTATTTTTTTGAATATGTTACTCAAAATAAATAACCTATATCTTTTCAATTAACTTTTAACATATTATTCTCAAAAGCAAATCAATTTTTAAAAATATTAATTTTACGTAAGTTTAGAGAAACAGAAAGTAAATAGGCTGAACTTCCTATACTTTGCTACAATTAATTTTGAAAATGTTAATTTGTGCCTTTTAGAATGATATTTCAAAAGGTGCGTTAAGATTACAAATCAAATATAAATTTTCAAACTCTCCCTACAACTAACTTTATCTAGTGGTGTTTAGCAGAGAAGAGATAGATAGAAAAGAAAACGTAAAAAGGAGAAAAAAAGAGAAGAAAAATAAAAGTAATGGATTTTGTTGATGAGAAATATAAAAAATAGAAGTAAAATATTAATAATTATTATCATGAGATTATTAGTTTTAAAACATAATCGATTTTGTTGACAGCAATGCATTGTTTCTTTACCATTTTTTACCTGAAAATGATGAAAACAATTTTGTAAATCTCATAATTTTTTTAAATATTTCTTCACATTTTCAATTTATAAACAATTCTTCCTTTCTTTTACACGGCGCCAATCAAATCCTCAACCTACAATTTAAACACTCAATTTAACATTTATAATTTTTTCAATCTTTCTTTCTTTACATCATATCTTTTATCATTTATTATGTTTAAATTTTTTCTTTTCATCTATGGATATCAAGTATGAGTAGGTATCCATTCACAGTCAATTTCTCAATAGGAAAAAATAATATTTTTTTCCAAAAAGAATTTCTAAAATTGATTTTCAAAATATGAGAAAAGTTGGGAAACACTTTATTGAAGTGTTGAAATCCAAGTCTTGTAGAGGAAAGTATGGTATCTTAGGGCAAACCAAAGAGGAACTCAAACTTTGTTTGACATTGACTCTCCAAATGAGTTTGCACAATTACTCTTTACACACAAAAGTGATAAAACTAAATGCACATAGTGAATGAAAGGGAAAAAGGTTGTACACATACCAATTTTGTAACAAAATAACCAACACAATTAGTGCATTCACCATTATGGTCACTCCCTTATCAAGTGTTCCCTTTGTCTCAATACCCAAATTCAAATATTATGAGTGAAAGTGTGAAAATATAGACTATTGGAGAATCAGGAAAAGAGACAAAAGAGAAGTAAAGGGAAAATTGAAAAGCTAAGATATGAATATACTCATTGGAAACTCAAACTTCACTTCTTCCAATAGTCAATGAAAATGGTATGCATTTTAATATCAACATAAACAAATCTCTCTCTCTCCCTTTCTCTCTATATATAAATTACATTATTGATAACTTAATATAGAATGTAATTTAATTAATTTAACTGCTGAATTAAAACTGTATATTATCTTCATTTTTTATGTTAAATTTTATAACAATCAAATTTTTATTTATGGACTAAAACTAAAATTTTAAGAAAGATTAGAGATTAAAATAATATGAAACCCTAACAAAATTAATATGGCATTTTTTTTAACTAAAATTGGAATTTTTTTTTCAATATTACATAAATGGTCCTATTTGAAAAAAAAAATATCACTTTGGACAAATTATACTTTGAGCACAATATCAAAAAGAAGAAATCGTGTTTGGGCTAACAAGGAAAAGTGTTATTTCAAAACCACTGAAATCGTATACTGAAATTCAATTCGCGTTCACCAACTTACGTTTTTATTTATTTTAGGGAAATCGTACTTCAATGTTTGATTTGTTTACGTTTATTGGTTTTGTTAATTTTTTTAAATTAGTTTTTGTAAAGTTTTTAAACAAAAAATTTAATAGTTTTGTTTTTTTTTAATTAATTTACTGGATTTTTATTTATTTAAAAATATTTATCATGAAAAAATAGGAATTTTCCCATCGTTTATAATTTAAAATAATTTGTATTTATTTTAATTTACATTTTTAATAATTTGGTTTACTAACTAAAATCATGATGTTAATCGAATGTTATTTGATAAATATAAAACAAAAAGTAGGTAAATAATTTAAATAAAAAACTTCACTTACATGGAAAATATAAATAAATAAATTGTATTGTTTGTACGATAATTTTTTCTATTATGATATTCATTTTGACAATATATAAGAATATTTGCTTTGCTTTTTGAAATTGGTGAATCCAATTTGGTATGCATACAACAAATACAGTAATTGATCATCTTGATTATTTATGGCGCATGTGACGGTTATGAATGAAATTCGATTATATAAAATGACCAATAATCCTCATTTCGAATTGGATGAAGCTGAACTTCATAGGTCTTGTAAATTTTCTATAGACTATAAAATTTTCTATAGACTATAAAATGGGACAATATATATTAATAGTTATAAGTGACAAGAAGGACAAATGGTAATGACATGAGGATAAGGTAGTTGTAAAGCTTGAAATTCTTTATAATCACACCACCAGTCATTTAATTTTATTATGTATAACATTGGTCCTTGACCAAGATAGAGTGTTGCTTTCTTTTGAACATTGAACTCAAAATTCTCTCAATTATAACAATAAACATGACACATGGTTGAGCATTGTTCATTTCTTTCGAGTAAGGTAGTGATATCTTCAGGGTATTGGTGTTCTGCTAGCAATATACATACTGTGTTGATACTTCGTCCAACAAATCAAGATTTAGTCCTTCCAAAAGTTAATTGAACAAGGGCAGAAATGGGTAAAAACATGTTTCCTTCGAAACAAAGTTTATGCATTTAGTTAGATTGGTTATCATGTGGCATATCTCTTGCCTCCATCATATGCTAGTGTCCACTTGTCTATTGGTATCTAATCTATCCATAAAACAACTTGTCGAAACTTCGATCTCATAGCTAATAACTTAATTTGAATTGTGGATTGTTTCATTTCGTAACCTAAGACAATATAGTAAATGAAATTATGCAAATGTTGTGATGGAAAAATAATATGTAAATAATGTTTGGATCTAATGCATGTTACTTTGCAGTCATGGGCTTAGAATCACATTACATGAATTTCTCCAAAACTCCAGTCATTGACTTCTGAAGAGATTGTTGTAGGCCTTGATTTTCCCCTAACTGAAAGGTTATTTTAAATACTATAGCATTCAACTTTCAAGTACAACTTACATTTTCACAACTTTTTTCCATATCCACTATTTAATACTTATAATAGGTGGTCTTGTCTTACACAAAAGGGATTAACACCTACATATGTATACTAACACTTTGTAAGGAATTCTCTTCAAGCAACAGGATTAAAACTATTATTATTTATTCCTGGAACAACGACAACGAGAGCAATCAATGAGGGATGAAAATCCACAATATTCACATTTTCATGCTTATTTCGGAACTAGTTTTCATTCACAGATAATTTTTTAGAAAAAGAATTTGAAAGTGGTAAACCAAACTTGTGATCCAAGTCGCCCTCAGTAGAAACATGTTGTATATGCTTAACATTCTAAATCGGAGAGGCCTGTTAAGAATCATCAACAAGACTTGACATCTCTTCTAAATTATCATTCTTATCAAAGCCATTATTAGGAGTAACAACATCACCTCCTAAAGAAGATGTTTTATAGTCATTAGCAGCAACAATATTAACAACATTCTGCATACTTATGCAGATTCATATTTCCCCCCTTATTCTCAAGTTGAACTTATGAATAAACACTATTTAGACTTCACTTGTTGATCAGACCTATTACTTTAAGGAGCAAAAAGGCAGAAGCAATTCATACTTCATGTTAGCCATAAAGGCAAAGCCTGGACGCTTTACCAAAAGCTATTGCGGTAGAAAAAAGCAAAACTACATCAACAAACACCCGAGTATAGAAGTAAATGGTTTTATTTATAGTAAAATCATCTAATGTAAGAGGGATACCAACCCCTCTTGTTATGGAGAAAATAGCATGGGGTTGCCAACTCCAAGGGAGGCCATGAATTCTGATCCAACACCTATACCTTAGTAACAATTATTCTCTTGCCAACTATAAAGTTGTAGGAACAAAGTCCTTAGTCCAAGCAAAGATCAATCAACTCACTCCACATGTCTTCCAAAGAGGTGAACGAAAACTCATAAAATCCCTTGCCAAGAGGAATCACCTTCCAAGAACCAATGGATTTTCAAGCAAGGTCCAACTTCTGCATAATAGCCGTAAAAGAAGTTTTTCCAGTTTGCTTCATATCTTGATCATTAAGGCATCCTTAGGAGATTAGGAACCCCACAGACTACACACCTATTCCGTAGGAAAACCACTCTAAGAAATCTAGTTCACCAATAACACAATACCAAGGAACCATATGAAATAACCCTCCACAGTGAAACCACTAGAAGAACAAACCATGATAAAAAAACAACAATCCATAATAAGAACACAATGTAAACAAATATGATCATCCAAGGAAGATGCACTTCCACCAGGACAGATGCACTTCCACCAGGACAAATGCAAACAAGAAAAGACTCACCATACAAAAACCTAATTCTCATAGATAATTAGGGTTGTTGTATTTCTCTTCCTATTTCTAACAATTATTGATGCTTAATCTTAATTCTCAATTTTCTAAAATTTTAGAATAAATATTCTTTCTATAATATTTTTAGTGACAAATTTAACAACAAAATTACAAATGAAATTTAAAATTAGTAACAAAATTTTAATCAATGTATGCGTAAACAAATTAATTAAATTCATACCATAAATCATATAGTAAACCGAATGGATTACAAATTTAATAGTTGTGAACATAATAATTAATTTATATTAAAATTTTATTATGTTTACAAAAAGATCAACTTAATTGATTTATCATGACTTAATTGAAAATTAGTTAGAGATTAAATTGTAATTATTAAAAATATTCAGTAACTAAGTTAAAAATAAAAAAAATTATTTAAGAATTAATTTATAATTAATGTAAAATGTTTATGAATAATTTTATAATATATATATATAATTTTAGGAGCATGTAACTATAAAAAAATATTTACGAAATTGATAGAAAATCCTTAATTTCTCGGGCGAGTGGCAAATTAGTTAGTTCAACAATCCAAACAATTAATATACCTTTCTATTAATATTTTAATCATTAATTTGAATAATTCTATCCAAAATACTGGAGATTACAAACTTTTGGTTGACTAAGGTTATAAATAATCAACACCTCTTTGTGTAAGTCATTTTTAAAAGATGTATAAAATTTAAACTTGTTTAACACTTTTAAAAGCAGTCTTGAGTTTTGAATCTTATCTTGAATTTCTAAGAGTTAATCGATGATTGTATATAAAGTTTATAATAAAGATAAAGTTTTATATTCTCTCAAAGATATTCACCTTTTTCCATACTCCTATTTATTTTTTATTTTGTTTTTCTTTTACTTTTAATACTTTAACTCATGTCTCCTTCTATTCCTATTTTTGTTTATGCTATTTCATTTTTAATTCAATTTGATCCATGTCATCTGGTGTTTGATTCAACTCATTCTACATATTCTACTATTTGTTTTTAATTCCTTAGGGATGAGATTCATAATATAATCACCATTATTCATAACAACTAGGCTATGAAGTTAGAGAGAGACATGTGACACCAATTTGAAAGTAATTAATATTTGGTCAAATTGAAATGTAAGATCAATCTAGCATGTCTTCATCAATATTCCTGGGATACCAAATATCATCATGAGCCTGCACTTTGGCTATATCTTCCATTTGCATTGGAGTGTGTTAATTAATATGAAGGACTTCATATAATGGATGTGCCTATTAACTTCGTGCATTTTGATGAATAATAAATGAAATAAAATATTTAAATTTTGATATTTTGTAAGGTAAATGATTTTAATACTTAGTAATTAATTCGATGAGAATTTTTAAACCCAATCAATTAACTTATGAATTAGTTTTATTATATTTTAATTTTTAAAATTGATTTATGGAACAATTTATACATGACTTTTAATTAATTATTTAAATAAATTAAATTTTAACTTTTAAATTATTTTTTGGTATTATTTCAAATGTCGTAAAATATTCACTTCATCATTTATTATCTTTTATTTTAAATCATATTCATTAATTCTTATTAAATTTTAATCAAAGATATTTTAGTAATTCATTATATTATTTAATTGATTAAATTTTTATTTTGTTATATCAATTAAGTTAATTACAAACTTTTTACTTATTCTCCTATGGTTTTTAGTTTCTTTCTTCCTATCCAAATAATGTTAATAGTCATTATGAATTTAGTTTTTGTTTTGTAATATCGTGATATATTATCGTTATTACTTGTATATGCGTTGAAGTATTCTTTTTATGCTTTATACTTTATATATTATTTTTATGAAAAAAATTATGAATTATTATTTTAAAAAAAGGAAAAGAAAGAGTTGAAGTTTGATAATGTTTATAATTTACACTGGGAGTTGTTGAGTGCAGGAAATGAAAAATAGAGTTTCAACATTGCATTTATTTATATTATAAATAAAATTATCAATAAAATATTCATAAATTACTTTTAGAAAAATATATAATTAATTTTATAAGGAAAATTTCTCTAAATTGACATTAAATGCATAAATTTAAAATTAGAAAATAGTGTTCTGATTTTTTTTATTTCTTATTGAATTGGAAATTCTAAAGGAAAAGTCAAATGAAATTTAAAATAAAAAATTGTGGTTGAAGATATTCTATAAATTTAATTTGTTCTATTACTCTTTTAGGAAGAAAATTTAAATTACAAATACCAAAAGTGAAATTCAAATTTATACAAATTGTTTTAAATTTATGTTTAATTTAAAAGGATACAAACCTATAATCATAAATATGTGGACTAACATATTAACGTTCTTAAAATACTCAACACTAGAATTGAAAGTTGGATATAATTTTTAAAATTAATGTGGCAATCTAGACCATACATAATAATTAAGAACTTCTGTAAGAGTGCACTATTATATCTTTCCAATAGGCAATTTTCACGTACTTTTGATATTTTTTTTGACTCAAAATATTAGCTATGGTTTTTCTAAACTTTTTATATCTTTTGGTTTTTATATTTTTATTAAAACTTCACTTTTAGTTTCTGATCAGAAATTACAGTTACGTCATATTTATTAATTTATTTACCCAAAATATTGTAATTTTACCCCATCTTTTATTTATTTCTTTTGTTGTTTATTAATATTTAATAGAAATGCATTAAATTAATTTCTAAATTAAAAATATTAGTTAATTTAGTCTCTAAAATAATTCAATATTGCTTTAATTTTAAAAACCTTATATTAATTATTTCAATTTTATTTTATTTTATTTTCTAATAATAGTTTTTATTTATTATATTTTAATTTATTTCTTTATAGAAAGTAGATATGCACATTATGAAAAAAAAATCTTTAACAAATACACACTCAATGACTTGAAACAACTTAATAAATTAAGAACTTATGTTAGTTAAACGACATGCGTTGGTAACTTTGAAAATCAAAATTATATTTAATAATTTTGTATATTTAAGTAATTACCTTATTTACTTTAACCATTATTGATGCTCCTAATATTCAAACTTCACTTAAAAAACTATATAGGTATAATTTGTTAGGTATAATAAAATATATGTTTTATGTATTAATATGAATAATATTATTATTGTTATTATTATTATTATTATTATCATTATTACTAATATTATTAATATTATTATAGATATTATTAATAATATTATCACTATTAATATTATTATTAACACCAATACTATTATTATTAATAATATTATTGATATGATTATTAATATTTTTATAAATACTATTATTATTATTATTATTATTGTTATTAATATTAATATTAACATTATTATTATTTATTATCATTACTAATATATTATTATTATTACTATTATAACTACCGATATTTTTTATTAATATTACGAATATTATTATTATTAATATAATAAAATTATTAATATTAGTGCTATTATTATATTATTACTATTATTGTTTATGTTATTATTATTAATATTGTTAATATTGTTATTATAAATATTATTAATAATATTATTACTATTATTGATATTATGAATATTATTAATAATTTTAATAAAATTGTTATTATTAATAATATTATTAATATATTAAGATTCTTATTATCATAAATATTATTAACAATAATGCTAATATTATTTTGATTATTATTATTATTATTACTACTACTATTATAAAATTATTATTAATATTACCAATATTAATATTATTAATATTACTATTATTATTATTATTGTTATTATTAATGTTGATATTATTAATAATATTAATATTATTATTAATCTGATTAGTATTAATATTATCTGTATTATTATTATCAGTATTATTAATAATGTTATATTAATATTATTATTAGTTATAGAAATTATAACAATAATAATAATAAAAACAATAGTCGTAATAAGATTGCTAATAATTATTTTGTGACAATAAAGTTAGTTTGGTTCAATATAAGATGAGTTATGTGTATACATGTGAAACTTAGAGTTCAAATTTGTTTTTCTCCATAATTATTTTTCTCTTGTGGATATTCATTATAAGAGTTAGGTTTTCCTTTCTTAGATAAATATTTTCTCAAAATTTATTGTTCTACCTTAATGCAAAGTTATACTAGATCATTTAAATCTTTATAAGGTAGCAACTCAACTCTATTTTGTATCTATAAGCTCAATCCACTTAAGAACCTAGCCATGGTGGTGTTCTCTTCCTCCCTGATCCCAGCTCTCATCATATATAACTCTATATCTTCAACACTCATGTTTTGTTGATGGAGTATTTGGAGCTATTTCATAAGCTCTCTGTTAAAGTACGAAGGGATATAGTGACGCCTCGATACACTCCAAAGATCATTTCAATATAAAATTAGAGGTTCATTATGGAGACGTCTCTCTCTCAGTGGAGGTCCAATAGTACATTGTGTATCCTTGGAAACTTAAAATAGCTAAGGATACTTTTGATTCCTTACTTACTTGGTCACAAGCAAATAATTATTCTAACTTCATTGTCCAATCAAGGTAGACTTCCACATCGTCTTTACCATTGAAGTGGAGAAGGTCAACCCTAGTTTCTGAAGATCTAGTTTCTTGTTTGTGTCTTCTAGAGAGAGGGGATTAATAAGAATCACTCAGTTTTAAACTACCAACATCGTCCTAATTATCTCCCAATTTAGAACTCTAAGAAGAACTAGTTATATTTTTTAATTTTTTTTTAATTTTCTCTTTTTCTTTTGTCTTAAGATTTCAAGTTCCTCCTCTAGAATAGCAAGTTGGACATCTATTCCAATTTTCTCTTTTTCTTTCAAAATTGCATTTTGCTTTCTTCATAGCTTAAGTTACTTAAGTTCTTTTGATAAATGTTTCAAACTTTTTAGAGAGCCACTTAGTGAGAAGTATGCCTAGACATCTTAAGCTTGTATTTAAATATTTTTCACAGGAAGAAAATAATACAAAGTAGACTAGGTGAGTTTCTAGGAAAGAAAGATGAGTCACAATGGACAACCTTAAGAACTAAGTCTTTCCTAGCCAAAACCTTCTTGAAATGAAAACTTCTTCAATACAAGAGAAGGAAGTTCACACTAAGAATTAAAGAAAGCTTCAAAACAAAGGAAAATTGAAAGAATTTAAACTATCCTAATGGTGAAGTTTGTTGACACTTATAAACCTTCAAGACACACTCAACATCTACAAATGATTACTAAAGCAAATTAAAAATAATGGTCATTTACAACTCAAAGAAAATACAATAAAATTTGAAAAAAAAATTAAACTTCAAGTGTCTCTTTTCCTTTCCAAGTGTTTACTCTCCGTTTTTTTTATGTGAGCCTTCCACTTGAACGTCCTCTCAAGGTGGGAACTCCTAGTCTTCATCTCTATCTTCTCCAAGATGCTACCTAACAAGTTAGTCCACTTTCTTGTAAATATCACAAACCAGAGAGATATTTCACTTCAAGAGGTTAAAGAATTAAATCAAGTAAAGATCAAATTAGAAAAGTTAAACTCAAGATATTGGAGATGCAACAAACTCAAAGATTAACCAATAAAATGAAAAGCGATAAAATAAATCTAAGAAGAAAGTAGGTACATAAAAGAACACTTCTAAAGAAAGGAACTAGAATGGATTAAGAAAAAACAAGAATAGATTGAGGTTGTTTCTTTTCCTTGTTTTTTATGTTCTCCAACTATTGAACCAACTATTTTCAATTTTTTAAGCCCTTGGATGAATCAAATTAAATTCAAATATGTCTTGACCGAATTACGTCACGTATGGACCGAATATTCACAATTTATTCTAGGTCATTTTGTTCATGTTTTTTCCCCTCTTCTTTTGACCTTTTCCTTTGTTCACTTCTTTTACTCTTTTATTTTGGAGTAGGTTTCTTTTCACTTGTATTACAAATTAAAATTTCAATTTGACAATCGGTTTCACACATAATATTTTCACTCCATTTTAATTTTGCAAATAAACTACAAAACAAACAAAATTAGTAGCCGAATGGAAACCTTAAATGAAAATTGCACTTAAAAACCAAAACACATGGAAATCTAACTCTAAAGAACTCACTAATGATCTAATAGTAAATATGAACTAAAATAAATAAATAAAAAGCACTCAAAAGGCTAAGAACAATGCGGTACACAACATTTTTATCTCATATCAACAATTGAAAAAAAAACTAGAAGATGTGATGACATTTAGGAGATAACATGACTTGACATAACATGAATTGGATCATAAAATCAAAATGACACAAATCTTAAATGAAATTATTGAAAAAAAAATGAATCAAGACTTAAGAAAATAAAAGCACCACACGATTCATAATAGAAGAACACCTAAAAGCACACCAAAAGAGCTTCAAGAAGAACTAAATGATTTGAACTAAATAAAAAGAACAAAACCACAATACAATCAGTTAAACACTTCAAGACAAGTAAAAATATGATATAACAATACAAATCCAAGAAAAGAAATACGAAGAAGAAGAGCTATTTAACTTGACGTAACCTTGGCTTTAGAGACCAACTGATAGAAGAGTCTTTTGTTTTTCAACATGTATTTTTGGAGTTGATTCGTTAGACGTCTACTTGGAGAAGAGATGTGTTAGAAAATTTAAATTAAAAAATCTCTCAAAATGATATATTAAAAGAGAGAGTGCCACGTGGCCACTATGCTATCCTTATGCATGCTCACACTTGTGTTTAGGTTACACACTCCATACGCCTCTCCTTAGCTTTGTGACGTTCTAGGGTTACATTGGGCTTGAAGAAGCCCAATTGTATCCCTATTAGACTACTTTATCCTAATCAAATCCTAATATACCAAGACTGAAATAAAAGGCCCAAAATCCTAATATACTTGACTCAAATACAAGGTCCAATTATTCTATACTACTTGACCCAATACATGCCCAACATGATCCTAGTCTACTCTACAAATTTACATACTAAAGTCTCACAATGATAATAAGACCTACCTTTGCTAAGTCAACTAAAGTTAATCTTTCTGTGTTTTCTTAGTCATAACTCTAGTTGTTGTTTTGCTTAGAATAGATGTCTTCTTCTCTATACCTTTTAGAATTGTCTTTTTTAAAGATACTCTAGAACCCAAAAAGTTGGTTAAAGGTGAAAAAGGTCCAACCAAACTATTAATAAGTTCCTAATAAAAACTTTAAATTTTTGACTTCTTTAAATTATAAAAATAGGGACTTGATGGGGTATCATATAAGTAACAATCTCACACATAATTTTGTGAACTAAAAAAAATAATAAAGTCATTAGATAAACATAACTTTAGGTTTAAAACAAATAGAAAAGCTATGAAAAAACAAACAACTTTAGGGAAAAAAAAATTCTCAACGGGAAAATCATATCTTGGAATATGATTTTTTTTTCTCATTTTTGAAGTTTTATTTTTAGTTACAATTTGTGCATCTGCATGATTTTTTAAAATTTGCTCTCTATAAAGAAATTACACCATTTTCATTAATTTTCCAATGAATGTTTGTAAAACCAACTAACTTAAACATATGTATGGATAAATACCAACCTATTTTACTAGAGTTTTATTTATTTTATAATTAATCATTAATCTCAACAAAAATATTTTCTTCAAATAACTCATTGGAGATGTTTATCGATTTGTATCATTCAACAAATTCAAATCAAGTTAATTATATTTTTAACTTGATTAACTTCTACTTCACCCAAACCCATTGAATTTTACATTGATTATTCAAGTATTAGATTATAATTTACAGATTTAGCGAGCTTATCTAAAAATAATAAAAATTAATCGCTTCATATTTTATTTTCTTTTAAATTTGATACAACCAACACTCCTAAAATTGGCAGAATTTTATTTTATTACCATATGTTTTCTAAGTTATATTTTTCATACTCAGAACTCTATTCTTGTTCAAAACATATTAGTCCAGTTTTTTTCAGATGAATTGATTTAGTTTAGTTTGTCTAATTTCTATATATATATATATATATATATATATATATATATATTAATATTTTATATATTTTTTTTTTTTTTAAATAATAATAATAATAATAAATATCAATTCGTGATTTAAGTTCTAAATGACCACACGCGTCATGCGGAATTTAGTTTAAGGAGTTTCAATTTTCGTTTGGGATTATCAAAAGACCGAACGCGTCTATGATATG
>Ga0209489_106346_pt1 | contig 19141 bp, 10 predicted proteins | sample SiratrowhiteBW_FD_187527 | JGI IMG/M metagenome (GOLD analysis project Ga0209489, IMG submission 187527) | Root nodule microbial communities of legume samples collected from California, USA - Siratro white BW (SPAdes) (version 2) | ecosystem: Host-associated > Plants > Roots > Nodule | place...
AAAAAAAAAAAAAATATATATATATATATATATATATATATATATATATATATATATATATATATGAGATACACTTAGAATACCAATAATATCTAGTTACTTATTAAAACCATAATTGTGTACCTTACGTCATATTATAAATATAACAAAGGATAGTAATAAACTAATTTTTGAAAATTTATTTATTTTTCTTTCTTAAATTTAATTAATTGATCTGTGTTCTATTTGTTGAAAAAATAGAGAATAAGCTATATGGACTAAACAAAACCCGATACGAAAAGCTACAATGCCATTACATTCTGCATCCCATGGTTTGAAGTTGCATCCTAAAGAGATGGTAAAATGTCAAAAATACTTCTGATTCAGATTTATAAAACAATCATATTTTGAATTGGGTGATAATCTGGAAATCCAAACTTTATTTGAATGTTTTGTGTATATTTTGAAATGCATGTTTTGAAATATATTTTTGAATATGAAAATGTACTTTTGGACTAAAAGTACATTTTAGACCTAAAAATACATTTTTGAATGTAAAATCTGAAATATTTCAAAAAATTAAAAATTAAAAAAATAATTGTTATATACTGCATCATCAATATATATTGGGTGTAGAGTGTAATGACCAAACTACAAATAAGTAAAATGGGCTAATTGGGCCGAATGATCGCAAAGGTGTACAAATAAAATATCGGTTAATATTTATCTATTTTACTAACACACCTCCTATCTAAATTATTTTTTTTAAAAATGTGCCAAAATATATACTTCCCTTTGTCATCTCAGAACTGTAACCTCCCTGTGCTCATTTCAACCTTCTCCCCTGAAAACCATTACTTCCAGTGTTAAGAATAATTAATTAAACTGAACTTAACTATGAAAAAAATAATTAAAAAACTAATATTTTATTTCAATATTTTGAAATTGAACTGCATGCACTGCTTAAACTATTATGAGACTTGAAAATAGTATTACATAATCATCTGTTACTCTTTTGAAATCACCTTCTACTAATTAAATTCTTCCTTCTACTAATTAAATTCTTCTTCTATGTTTCTATGTTTATATGTTTTTATGGTCAAGAGTTTACTTTTTCTTTTATTAATAAATTGTTTTCTTTATGTAAAGACTTTGATATTTATATTAATTTATAAATTTATATTAATTTATAAAATCAATTTGTAAGGTGATATCACTTTCACTTATATATCATGAATTGATCTTACATATAGTCGACGTAGGATCTCGATATATTTTCTTACGTCGAAATCGTTAAACTCATACGTGAAACTAGATATTTGTGGGTGGTGGTCTGATAAGCCTATCAAATTTTGCGGAGAATAGACTTTGATATCATTTAAATTTTAAATTTAACTCAATCTTACAAAATATTAAAAATTTCTCTAAACAAATTGATTATTATATATTATTTTGTAAGTTAATATTAAATACAATTTATATTATATGAATTTGTAGTTTATATACTAAATATGTAGTTCACATAATTAAATTGTTCTAGTTTTTGAAGAAAAAAAAAGTCAAATTTAATAATGTATAATATTATTTACTAAACTAAGATAAAGAAGTTTAGATCAGCTTGCCTGAACTATTTTCTAATTTATGGAAAAGAAATTATAGTGGGTTAAAGTTTATACCCACTCAATTCAACTCATTAACTTTTTTAGGTTTCTAATATAGAATACTTATATTCATCACTTTTTACTTGTATTCTTTTTTCCAACATCTATTTTTTAAGGAAATAACCGTGTTTCTTGAAATATCAATTTCATGCTTATTTCCGGTGTAACATAGAATTATAGTTTAATAAAAATAATAAATTTGTAAATAAAAATATATCCTGTTTAATTTTTAACATATATAGAAATAGTTAACCAGACTTATAACTTTCTTAATTCCATCAATAACTAAAATTCAATTATTTCAGTTCTTATAATTGTTGTATAACAGACATCAATTTACTTTTTTTCTTGAACTAAACATAAAAAAAATCCTTAACTCCGAACCACCCATGGTTTCTTGTTATTCCATTCTATAATTCAGAACAAAAGTTTTAACATTTTTATTAAATGGGAAAGACAAATAAATTCAAAATTGTGCAACATATCATTTCAAGTTCTACAAGGTCCACCTTTAGTTCAAGCCAAACTATTTACTGAAAAATTCAGAATTTCTAATCAATAGTCTAACATAAAAGTAATATATATATATATATATACTATCTAAACAATTCTAAATGGAATCAATGAAACCATAATTATTTATACATTGATTCACTAGAATCAATCTAATTTTTATATACAATAATTCCTAATTCCTATGTATAGAGTTCGCTTTCCAAAATCATCTTTAATCTATAACTCTAAAGTAAACTATTGGTCAACTTCTCTTGTTTCTTGCATTTCAAATAAGATATAAACTCTATTTCCTCCACATAAAACAATTTCATTACAACTTCTTTCTCGGTCAAGTTTCATAAAACCTAGAAACGAACTTTCATGTTTGAAAATTCTTTAAATTGAGAAGAAAAAATATTTTACCTAAAATAGGAGGTTCTTTTTTCCCAGTAGTGGAAAGGATGTTCTGATGAGGTGGAAACTCATTAGAGCCGAAGACATGGCGTTGCTCGAACTCTTTGACATCATCGCTGAAGTCGGAAGCTATGGAACAACGGGGAAAGCTGTGTAATTGGAAGAAGGGTTTCTTGGTAGTAACGAGCTGATTTATAGCGCATTTATTTCCTGTATATTCCAGTTGCAACAAACCCCTCTCCAGCCATAATTACGAGCTGCTTCTTCACAAATCTTCACGCTTGCATTGAACACCCCTCTCACCCTTGGATCCACCAACCCTTTCACATCACCCAGCTCATTGTTAAACCAAGATGAAAGGCATAGGGCACACATATCAACGTCTCTAAAATAATCATGAAGCCATGCAATGGGCACCACAGTTTAAATTAAATTCACTGTCATCTCTTCTTTTTGACTTCTCACTCAAAGTTGCCACCTCTGCTCTACATGCATTGGCCACCAGCTTCATAATAAATCAACACAAAAAAGTTAAACGCGTCATTTAAAGTTGTGTTCTAATTCAAATTGTAATCTCAGGGATTAAAACAAGATGGGGTTAAAATTCTGCATTATATAATCTAGAATGTTTTTAAATTATATATTTTAAAACTAAAACTCAAAATGCGATATGGAAATATAAATTTAAAATGTTTAATCTTTTGTTGATGCATGTTGATACACCCCAAGAAAATAGGAAAACAGAATCGAGAATTACGGGAACACCATCGTAGGCAACAGATTTTGTTACTTCATGATTAGTTTATTTTAACAGATTTTGTTACGTTATGATTTTATCAAGTAGTTATTTTGATTTAGCAAGTTATCTAGTGCATAGAAATAGGATGGTAGTTACGTGCACACCTTTAAATAAGATCATTATGTGACTACAGAAAAAAAAGAAAATATATGATTTGATTTAAGAGAATTTTTCTTGTGGAGTTTTTGAGATTGACTCGAATAAATCTCAACACATGTTAAAATAATAGGATCTAAACCACTCTATGAGAAGAAGATTTGTGAAAGGATTTGAATTTTCTAAAGGCACCTTTGGTAATTTAACCTCACAGGTACCTTCCACTCTCCTTTTCACCACTGTTTTTGAACTTTTGATTCAAACAAATCTAAGTCCAAAACTATTTCTACCCCTCCTCTAAACCCATTTATAATATTCAATTATTCAATACTGGTATAAAAGAAATTTACTCATGAAAAACACACAAAAATCTGAGTCCTTACAATGTCATGCATAAATTTTCATGTATTTTCTTTTTACATAGAAAAAAAATTTTAATCCTTACCATCTCATGCATCGAGATTCACACATATTCTTTCCAAATATATACTGGTAGAGCCACTGGTTTCATAAAGGTAGAGTTTCTTTCAATTTGTGTTTCAATTCTTTGAAATGCTTGTATTTTTAGCATTGGTTCTGTTTGTTTGGTAGCTGCAACAAGTTTCTTTTGGATTCATGTTTGATTTCTTTTCCTGTTCCTTCCCTTTCTCCTTTTCCTCTGTATAAAAAAAATATTTGATACGTGAAAAAGCTTTCAAATATTTGAAATTTTGAATTAAATATAACCGTTGTAATATTTAATCGTACAAATACACGGTAAGATTTAAAACATAAGAGAATGCGTATATAATTTGATCACAGACACATGATAAAAGCATTATATCATAAAATTATATTGGTTTAAAATTAAAGTAACACTTTATATAAACAAAGTATAATTTATAGAAATAAATCATTATAAAGAAACTGAAGTATATAAAAAAAATGTTTAATGCAAAAAAATATACAATATATAAATAACACACACTTACTTACCTGTTAAAACAATAACTCTGTGTGTTACATCATATTACAAATATTATATAACAAATGATAGTAATGGACTAGTGGTTATTGAAAAGTTATCTCCTAATAAACTGTGTAAATATCCAATGTTATTTACTGTTTTTTTCTTTCTATAATTTAATTAATTGATATGTGTCCCATTTGTTGAAAAAAAAAATGGTTAGTTGCATCCGCTGGTGGTAAAATATTAAAAATTCTCCAAATCTATAAAACAATCCTATTTCTGAGAATCCGAAATCTATTTTAATTTTTGTGTACATTTTAGAATGCGTGTTTTGGAATATATTTATCCAAAATAAAAAATTTGAAATAAATATTTCTGAAAGGTAAAATTAAAAATTTAATTTTTATGAAGGTGCAACATCAATATATTGTACTGCAAAATTCAATTACCAAGTTACAAATAAGCAAAATGGACTGATTGGGCCTAGTGGCTAATTGGACCTAGTGAACGCAAAAAGTGGACAAATTCTTTCTCCACTTCCATAACCTCGTCCTGCACTTCCATACTAGATTTAAAAAATCTATTTTACCCTTAATCTGAAAATGTATAACCCCAAAACGCCCTTCACCTCCTCATGTATATCGGATGACTTAATCCGGTATTATTTTCTTTCTTTTCCCTTTCTTAGATGATCATCTATTCTTTCTTCTTTTCTTCTCCAATTTGTTCCATCTCTTAGTGTCCCCTCCAACATCACTCCTTACTCCTAAATTCTGGGTTTTTCTGCTAATTTCCGTCATTACTTTTTTCTCACACCAACTACTTGTGCTCTGACCCGCTTTTTGTCCCAAACTCTCCTTGCACTATTACAAACTTCTTCCGTAATTATTGGCAATTTTATTTTCATTATATTTTCGTCTCCTTCTTATTTTCAATTCTGAAAGTTTTGAGTTCTTGCATAGGTTCCATGGGTACGCAATTGAGAAAAGTTGAGATTTGAGTTCGTGTTGAGAACTGGCTAGATTCAATATTCACAAGTTCAGCTCCCACCTTCATCAAATCACTTACTTGTTTGGAGTTTCATGGTTAAGTGTTAATTGTGTTGTCTTTGAGAGATTGTTTTGGATTTGGATTAACGTATTTGCAGGGAAGTGTCCCTTAGAGAAATAATGTCTTCCTTGTTCATTGTAGATAAATGCCACTCTCGCCAATCAAAAGGGGAAATTATTAACATTTTGAAAATCGGACACCACCCAATCCAAATTACATTTTAAAAGAATTTACAAATCGAATGGTTATTGAATGTACATCATTCGATTTACAAATTTTATAAATCGGATGATATTTATTCACTGTCCATCCGATTTACAAATTTTTTTAAAATATAAATCGGATAGGGTGGCATTGGTTTGCGAATTTTTTAAAATATAAATCAGATAAGAAGACATCCGATTTGTAAATTTTTTAAAATGTAAACTGGACAAGATGACATCCGGTTTACAAATTTTAAACTGGATTGCACCTCTCAATTTCTCATCCAATTTATAATTTATATACCGAATACAATCCCGTCCGGTTAATATTAATTTTTTTTAAACCGGATGTGACTCCGTTCGGTTTATATTTTTCAAAATACATATCCTTTTTCGTCATTTTAGTAAAGATATTTTTGGATTTTAAATATTTATAGAAGCGCACGACGAAATTATGGAGGTGCAGGAAGAATTCGTCCAAAAAGTGTAAAGATAAAATATGGTTAATATTTTGTCTACTTTACTAACACACTCCCCTTTTTAAATTATTTTCAAAAAGTGTGCCAAAATATATACTTCCCTTTGTCCCTCATAACTGTAACCTCCCTTGTGCTCATTTCAACTTCCTCCTCCCCTGAAAACCATTACTCCCAGTGCCAAAAAAATTAATTAAACTGAACTTAACTATGAAAAAGTTATTTAAAAAATTAATATTTTATTTCAATTTTTTGAAATTGAACTAGAAGAAGAAGAATAATTGAGTGCACTTCTTAAACTATTATGAGACTTGAAAATAGTATTTACATAATCATCTATTACTCGTTTGAAGCCACTTTTTACTAGTTAAATTCTCAATTGTTACTCTTTTATCAGTAAAATTAAATTTAAATTGTAAAATTTGTTCCTTAAACATTGTTTCAATATTAGAAATACGACTAAGTAAATTAATAATTACATTGCATTTTCATAAAGATGACAATTTTGTTTATGTTTACATGCTTCTATGGTCAAAAGTTTACTCTTTTTTTCTTATTAATGGATGGTTTCCTTCGTGTAAAGACTTTGATATTTATATTAGTTTATTAAATATATTTTTTCTAAACAAATTAGTACGTGTACTTGTACAATGCACATTAATTATTTTAAATCTATAATATATTTTCTCAATTTGATATAAGTAGAATATTGAAGAAAAATACATTAGCAAAATAATGTAAATGATAAATATTAGAGACAAAGTTTGGTAAATATTCAAAGTTAAAGGATGGACTTGGTCGTTATCTAGATCCTTTATTAGCTACAATTTTAAAAAAATTGAATTAATAGATTAATACAGAAATGTTAATAAATCCTATTGAACAAAATATAATAATAAAAACAATTAAGATATTGGATGAACAAACCAGCCTGTTCAAGGAAGTAACAACTATCAATTATTGTTTTTATTGAAATAAATTATTCTTCCTGGATATACAATGGAATGCATATTGGAAAAAATATATATCATTAGCTCGGATCAGAATCTATTTTCATTGAAAATAACATCAATAAAATTTGTTGATGTTATAGTTAACAACTTAATAGCATATAAACAATAATCAGCGGGTTTGACTTGTGATTTTTCATGGTAATTGAGAAACAGGTTATAGTTTCTACCAAATATTTCCAAACACACATAAAGTACAAAAAGTTGGAAAAAATAACATCACATTTTCTATATATATACAAATATTAAAAAGCAAATAGCACTGCCCTACAATATATACAAATATTAAACAGTAGTGCAAAAAGCACTCCCCTAAACTATATACACATATTTAAGGCCCACAGCCCAACTCTCACCTATCCAAAGTAAAAAGGTCCAAATAAAAAGGTCCAAAAGGAGAAATCAATATTATTTTATCTATTGCTGCAGAACAACATCACTCTTTTGTAAACATTTTCAGACATAAGACTAACATTGTTTTCTTTCAGGCTAATAGTGTACAAAATCATAAGTGAAGCAAATATCAGGAAATTTCCCCCATGTTTAAGAGAGAAATAAATAAATAAAATGAATTTTCTGTAACTTAAAATTAACTTATACATAAATTATGAACACATACTTTAAAAATATATAAAAGTGGTTTTACAGATTAATTTACATACAAACTAAATTAAACTTATAAATATTTTTTTTTCTTTTTTTTCTTTCGTGTTTACTATAGAAATTTTTGGAGAAGTTGTTCGCAAACATCTCCATACAAGTTTCACGTACACTTGTTTCCATTACATAAATTTTTGCAATCAGTTTCAAGAATGGAGACAAATTTATAACAAGAATATGAAATCAAGCAATAATGGAGAGCTGAGGGAGAATGGAGAATGGGATCCTCAAACAATAATAGTTTGGTCTTTGTATTAAAAATGTGGCTACTGGCAAAAGTAAAACAAGTATACAACATTAAAATAAGTCAATAAATAAATAAAATACCCACAAATTTGTTTATTCTATAATTAATTCTCATTTATTTTTAGGATAAAATATAATTAATTCTTAGACTTCTTTGTTCCTTTAATGAAGTGGGTGCTAATTCCTTCTCTATTTATAATAAACTCCTAAACATGAATTTTGGTTTCGGAAACTATTCCTTAAATATTTTTCTTGTATTTTTTCAATGAATAAATTACAGTGACAACTCTACACTTTTTAATAACTTATTTCATGTTGTCACACTTCCATTGTAACATCTTAAAACTTTTAATAAAACATATAACTATACATTATGGTTCTAGTATCATAGTATATATTTAAATCACATAATCAAATACATACAAAATAAATACTATTATAAAACTTTATATAAAAATAACTTTAAAGCGGTAATATTTATTAAGTAGATAAATTTTTAACCACTCATAAGGTCAGAATTTGATTATTTTATTTTTTGAAACATAATTAGTCCGTTCCACGTTTATATCGCGTCTGCTCAGAACGGTTGGGAGAACGAATTATTTGAGTGTACCATTATATAGCATTACTAATTATGTTACCTACTTTAATCAATGGTGGATTTGATGTTGCATCAGTGGCTGCATTAATACCTATTAGTACCCCAACACTGTTCAATTGCAGTTACTTTTGTTGTCATCATGTGGTGTCTTGGTTCGCATGAAAACAAAATAAAAATAAAAAGTTTGGTGAAAAGTAAATATTATTATTTTTTATTTATCTTTTACTTTGTCAATTATTTCTCTCTTAACACATAACATTTCTCTTATCTCAACTGAATATTCTTAAAGAAATACAATTCATTTCAATAATATTTACTTTTTAAAAACATTAGATGCACTGATTTTACATGCATGTATGAATCATTGATAAAACTAAGTTTATTATTTATCCTTCACTTTCCCCTGCTAATTATTTTGTGAATGGAAGGTTTTCATTAAATTGATTTTACACTTTGTTTTGTTGTCATCATGGTACTGTTTTGGTTCCACTGAAAACAAAATAAAAATAAAACGTTTGGTGAAAAATAAATAAATAATTAAAACATATATTATTATTATTATTTTTTACTTTGTCAATTATTTCTGTCTGACGCGTAACATTTCTCTTCTTTCGACTGAATATTTCAAAAGAAATAAGATTAATTTCAATAATATTTACTTTTAAAAGACATCATATGCACTGTTTTTACATATAAATAATTGATAAATTGAAGGTTATTCTTTATCCTTCACTTTCCCTTGCTCATTATTTTGTGAATGGAAGGCATTGCATTAAATGGGAAAGAGAAGCAAAGTTGCTGTAGTTTGCGTGGATTAATTAATTGCTTCTGCAATACTGCAATTGCCAAACAGAGGACAACCCATTAAGTACCCTTCATCTTAGGGAAGTGTTTCTAAGTCCTCCAACGCACAAGCTTCATGTGTATATCAGTACACTAAATTCACAAAGAAGCTGAAATAGGTTACTTTCAATACTAATTTGTGATAAAATAACGATAGTCCATATCTAAAGTTATAATAGTTTTTTTATGAGTAAGTTCTTTTTTCTAAATAATAAGTTCAAAGTTGTAGTCTTTTTTAATACATATTTTTGTATAAACATTCACCATACTTATTAGTTCAAAGTTCACAAAATAATTTTGCTGACTTTTTCAATTTATAACGTTTTTTAAAAACATATATGGATATAAGCCAATTTACAATAGTTTTTAAACGAACTAATATCAATGCGTGTCATATGAATGACTAAGATTTTTAAATCTCTAGCAAATTCGTTTTTCAAAACATAAACCTTAGCCCTTTTTAGTTAATAAAGCTTTGAAAATACTATGTTTACGTTTTAAAAATGAGCATACATAACTAACTGAACCTTTAATTAATAGTTAATTTAAAAATACTCGATTGATTTTAAAAATCAAAGTACATACATAAATATATTTTGAATTTCTCAAAACATTATCCACATACAAAAATGTAACATCAAAAATATAATTAGCATAAATATTCTGTTATTATGATAATCATGTGAGATTTTATATGTATTATTGTTTACTCAAGTCTCAACACATTAGTATTTATCATCACACTTAAAAATATATAATATGTACACAAGCTAATCAAATTTAACTCAATCATTAACTAACCAAACTATATTATAAATATCACAATAACTTGTATTTCAAAAAATAATCCACATAATAAGTTTAACTATCAATTATATTCTCAACTTTATTTAAGTTTCATTTTTTTTCTTGTTATAGAAATCATTTCGGTCAGTTATAAATAAATCGTAATATTTGTGTCAATAATTTTAAGTAAAAAGTTGTCTTTGATTAGGAGTCATAGTTTTTTTTTTTGCAAACATTTGATCAAATAATTACTATAAGAGCCACCAGTCCAATTTCTACTAGTACAATTATAGAGAGGACTAATTAAATAGTCATGTGATCTCTAACACAAATATAGGTGGTCCCTGTAAAGGACAAAAATTAACTAAAAAGTACAAATAATTTTGCATACCTCTATTTAATTGTAAATTATTAGTAAAATGTCACAATTTTCCTTTTGTTAATTTTTTTTATAATTTTTTAATAACTATATTTTAAATCGTTGATTATAAATAAATATAGATTATAGAACAATCATGTTTATGTGCTATGGTTAAAAGAAAATGTTTAAAAACCCATTAACTAAGAAAAACTATATCGTCTATAAAAGCAAGCAAAAGAAAAACCCCATTAATTTTATTTATTAAACGATCATATGTGTATATATATATATATATATATATATATATATATATATATATATATATATATATATATATATATATATATATATATACTAATAATTACGATAAATTAATGATAGAAAGTAATAATTCATAATAATAGAAGAAAATTAAGAGGTTGAACAAATATATAATCCATTGTCGTTTTCCTTTTAAAAAAGTACATTTTAAGATAAACGTTGACCTGTAGAAAAATTAAAAACTTTTAATTTGTTTTAAAATAGTTATCTATTGAATAAAAAAATGTTATAAAGTAGAAATGTATTTGTAAAATTAATATAATTAATATAGTTTAATTCATTACCGTACTCTATATTTTTGAAGACCACGAGTTCACATGCATGGAATATTAAAGGGGGTAATTAATTTAAGTTGAAATAGTTGTTTGAATAGTTCAACGAGTAGTAACTTATATTGTACTATTGTTAATTTTTCTTTTATCAATGTTGATATTATCGTGGATTTCGTGGCCAGGATTAAGTGACGTTGTTGGCCGTTTTCCTAACACAAGCTTAGCTATTATACCGTCAAACCTTTAATTGATGAAAACTTTACGTTGGTATTAGTTTAGTTTCAACTTTTAAATTTTAGCCCCGAAATTAAAATACAATTTGTTTTAATAGTCAAATGAAATAAGGTAGGTATATCTATTCCTAACATGTATTTATAGTACAATTTAGATAGTTTATAAATAAGTTACTAATAACATATCAGTAATCATATAAAAAATTATAACAACTTATCCTATTTTTTATTATATCTCTAATATAACTTTTGTAATTATAATAAATCTGTGAAATATTTATTTATTTATTTATTATTATTATTTATATTTTTAATCCTAAAAAGTAAAAATTCTAGGAACACCTAACAAGAAGTAAGAGTATAATTTTAGAAGAAACTAATTTTATATTCTCCAGCTACTTTAAGTATATTAACATTCTTTTATCAGCAATTTCTTTTATCGGCACTTGAAGTATATTAATATAGTATCGTTAGCATTAAAGATTGTATTTAAGATGTGTTGTGCGCTTTAAAGTTTGATACTCCCATAATATCTTGATAAATTAAGAAAAAAAAAATGTGTATATAAACAATCTTAATCTTGACTTAAAAATGATGTGAGACTTTTAATAGAACATTTATGGTTTTTATTCTTTGCAAAATTGAAAAGAAAAATGAAAAAGAAATATATTTTTTCATTTGTTTGACAAATGAGATTTTTTTTTTTTTTTCTATTATTAACAAGGGGAAATTGAGAGTGGTTGGAGATGGAGTGGGTGAGGGGAGAAAGAAGAAGAGTGTGGATGTTGAGAAAAAGAAAAACATAAGAACAAGAAGACGAAGATGCGGAATGGAGGAAGATGAAGATGAAGATGAAGAGTGAGATAAGCGTAATTAAGCTTTAGTTGACATTAATACCACTTTAAAACATAATTTAAAAATATAGAAAATTAAATTGTTTTTTAATAAAATATCATTTACATTATTTAGCCACATTTTTACAGGGGAATGACGATAAAATTAATTTTAAATTTTTTTTTTCTAAACTAGCTTAAACGAATGATACCCGGTAGTTTGCTAATTTGATTTTTTTTTTTAATTTGTGCATAAAATTAGATGCTGACCTTGATAGTGACAATTTCTTTCAACATTATTAAATAAAATTTTGTTTTATTCAAAAGTTAACAGTAAATGTAATTAATGTGGAGTACTCTTATTTAAAATTTAAGAAATAGAAATAACGATAAATGATAGGAGTTTGAGAAAGGGAGACCGGTTGCTATAATGCATATTCACTCACACAGTAAAACTCGACCGTACATGTTAACCTTCTTCTCTGATATGTGTTGTTCTAAATATTAATTAATGGCATGCATGCCCTGTGGTGAAACTTGAGAAACTCAGTAGAAGCGATCTAAATAGTTTTGAAGGATTTCGTCTACGAGCTGTCTGTATACTTTTTCAGTAGGATGATAACTATCCCAAAACACATATTTGGAAGCATCGGAACAAGTTTTATCCAAAGGGTTGCATAATACAGCAACCTCCAATTTCCCTGTGCCACAGCACCCAGTGTCCATAACTTCATACCCTGCAATATTATAAACCAAGCAACTCAATTAACTGAAAAAAAATTCCAAATTAATTGAAAAATTTTATGATTTTTGGTGGCAACTAGGAACTGGTTGAGATTGATTTACCATAGCTCTGGTAGTTGACAATGATATCCATAAGGGGTTTGTAAACGTCAATGTAAACGAATCTACTATCGGGCAAGTGACTAAGAGAATCAAGTTTGCTTGAAAGTTTGGAGTTAAATAACTTGGCCGCGTAATTGTAGTCTTTTGCACACTCTCTTTCTAAACCTCCTGCAAGTGTTCTCTGTGATGGAACACAACCAATTGGTGGTGCACCCAGTACTCCGATTCTACGTGCTCCAAATCCATAGAGTTGCTTCACGTTTTATAGAAGCATGCATCATATCAGAGTTAAGTTAGTTTGAAAATTTGGGTTTGAGCAAAAAATAGAAAAAGAAGTGAAGAGTACCTTTATGAAATCAGAAGCGGAATTGCTCATAAGATCTGTGTAAGCAGGAATATCGTATTGTAATTGTCGAGCGCGAGCGACGAAATAAGTGTTTGCAATGTCGTCACTTCCAGCTACCACAAGGAAAAAGCTGTTGGCAAGGATGAAGTTTGTTCTGTCCTCTCCAACCATTTGTTTGAGCTTCCCTATGTATTCTTTGAACATTTCTAATTGTTCCGACATTGATATCACCGACTGATTATAGTCATAAAACACACTTATTATAATTAATTAGAAAAATCAATGGTAAAAGGATAAGCTTGCATTAATGTTAGAAGTGATAATGATTTAGAGCTTAAATGTTTCATTTATACCGTTATTTTTGGCGTTAAAGGATCGTATCCGGAAGCACCGGAAGCAAAGCAGACTCCGGTAACAAGGTCGCTTGGCTTCAGATTTGGATCCAAATAAGCTGGTAAAAGCTCCTTAATGCCCAGTTCTTCAACTGAAAGTTAATCAAGTAATTAATTAGATTAACATGCACTCTATTTAGAGTTGAAAGATATATGTACGTATTTTAAAAAGGAAAACCTTATTTTAATACTACTATTCACACCATCCACTCATTTACCACTCATTTTTATTAATAAAATATTATATACTAATAAAATAATAATATATATAAAGGTGAAGAATCAACTATGGTGTTAAAATAACATTATCCTTTTAAAAAATAAAATAAAATAAGAAAAAGTACACATTTATGATTTTAGTTGTAAAAAAATTGATGGTGATGCGGTTAGCTTATTTCACCCTTAAAACATATCATAATGGTGCTTACGTTTTAATATTAGATGGGCCCTCATTTATTTATATTTTTATATATACATATGTGTGAAAAATATACTTTCTTTTAAACACGTTGTTGGTTAAAATTTATTAAAATAATAAAATATAGCGCGTTATATAATATAAATGGTTTTTTTTATGAATTTATAGGTTTTAATAAATTTTAATTTAACAAAAAATTATGTTAGAAAAAGGTATTTTAGTGTTCGTATATTGTTGATATATCAACATCACATTCCAGTTTTTGCTAAGTTGCCTTCCATGAACATGTCTTCTTATATAATGATGTAAAATATGAGCAGAAGAAATGAACTATTATAGTTATTTTTTAGTTCTACCTAACGAATATCCTTAGATAATCATCATTATTATTACCATTTCAAAGTTGATTTGATTACGTGTTCCATAACACTCGGGTATCATGCTACTAGATATGCTTAAACGTGAACGTTTCACAAGAGACACCCATTGCTATTTAGGTTCAACGGGTGTAATTGCCATCAAGCCATCATTTTCATTTAGGTTACAGCAGCGCCTTATGCTCTTAAAAACGCTAACAATAATTAACTCGCTACCTGTCTACTATACAATGAAAATTAATATTTCTTCTCATGCATTGTATCATCCCCTCACCGGCTAGCTATACATACTTTATGACTCTTTATTTTTATCAAAATTTATATTCACAAAGTCTGCAATATTATTATATAAATTATTCAGTTCTAAAAAATGCTTTGCAACATCAAGTTCGCAATTTTCCGATGGTACTTTTTTTGTGAATATTCCATACAATTATTGGCAACCAATTAATAAATAAAAGTATAGTTGTTATAAATACTAAAAACCCACTGTCACTTTGCTCATTTGACCACGAAATAAAGTATTATTAGCATAAAATATAAAATATTTTGTGTAATTGCATGAAGAGTTTTCTTTTTTCAAAGTGTCAAATTGAAGTCGTTAAACAAAGTTTTCAAGGCTATGACATCGATGAATAAAAAGTAGGGGACCATGATGTCGCCACCATTTAAATGGCAACGAAATCGATGAATAAAAAGTTAGAGTTACTCTCAAAGTTTCCTCAACCACGGATATTTGGAAAACCTTCTACTAAAAAACAGTTTACCGAAGTTATTACAGATTTTCAAGTTAGTTTATCAATGAAAGTAAATTATAATACACAAGTAAAATATTCTCAGAATATAAAACTGAAAAGATACTTTAATTATTTATTTCTTATTTAAATTAAATTTAAAATTGCAAAAAAAAATGTACACTAAATCCATAAACATACTCAAATCATGCATCCTCGTCAACCTGTTTTCATATTCCCTGAAACAGATCACTTCATATAAATAATTAATATAGCCTTATTAGTTTCGTAATTAATGAGCTTAGCTACATAATTTTTCTATCTCGAGTAGGTAGAGTTCTCCTAATAATAATAATAATAATTGTAATAATAATATTATTATTTATTATTATTATTATAAAGAATTGCTTTGAAATTTAGTTTTAGCCATGGTCTTGCTCCGGTTTTGAAAAATAAATTGTTTTGTAATTGTATATAGTTAAACATTTTGATTGGAGGAAGCATATATATAAACTTAGAAAGCTTAAAGAAAAGCAATGTGGAGAGAAAAGAAAGTGTAAGTACCTAGCATGTCCGATGGAATTTTGCCGTTGCAAAATCGACCGGTTGGGATCCCCCCCTCAAAGTCTTTACCATAAGGAGGGAAATTACACTTTATCAGTGTTTTAATCTTGTTGTTGTTGCCCGGGTCAATGATCGAATCTCCGAAACCTATCACTGCAGGAATTGAAACATTTGGTGGTAGTTTCACCAGGCCCTTCGTTCTCATCGATAAAACTAACAATAATATCAAACGGAGCATTAAGCTGATTGAAGAACAGTTCAGGAGCTTCGTAAACACAGCCATATATACTGTTGCTCCTTTTCAAGAACTTCTACCAAGGGCTATTGTTCTTCACAACTTCTCTCCCATGAAACAATGAAATAACTTCCATCAATCAACGCCTATTTATACACACACGCACAACCTAGCTATATATATATATCACGTCCTTTTACTTATTAATTGCACAACATCAAGCGGTTGATTGTGCATTAACTTTTCAACTTTTTAACATGAAGAAAAAAAACATGGTAGGTAAGGTTACGTCCATTGCAGATCCTTTTAGAGGAGTTGTTTAAAGTTAAACGACATTTCTTAACATAATTTACACAACTTTAAGGAAACAAATTATATGACATTGTTCAAGTGAGCATCGTTTTTCCTTTTGAATAAATAATATTATAACATATAGGTCAATAGTAAGAGTTTTAATTTTAATGCGAGGATAGTTTTTGTATAAATAATTTAAGTCCATCGGAAAATATAAATTTACAGATTTAAGCTCAACCATTTAACTAAACATGATTCTACAAAGTAGAATTCAAATTATTTATGTGATTGCAACTTTGATTTTGCATTGGAATGTAGATAAAAAGTATTTTCAACGCAGAAAATGGGTAGAGGTCGAGAGATCAACAACACCTTATAATTATCAGTAGTTGGGAAAATAGTCTGTAAATAGAAAAAATAGATATAAGAATGATTAAACTGGTTAGCCATCTTAGTTGCTGCATTACATCGTATACGTTCGTAATACGGTAGATGGAACCTTCCTCTATACACGTTACTTAAGGCTGACGATAGAATGGAACCTTCCTCTGCACCTATTATCACACACCACACACACACTTCTTAACGCAGATCCTTGGATGTCTCTTCCTCTTTCTTCGCTAAGATTGAACATTTCGGGATTCTTATCGTAACGTTGAGTGGGTATATACCCTTTTCCATGTGTTTGCAAAGAGTGACATGCATGGTTATGGGACAGCCAATGTCATCCACGTTTACAAAGAGTAAAGAAAAAGGAAGACAAATATGTTTACTTTTAATATAATCAGAAGAAAATTGGTTCATTTGAAAACAAAGTTATACTTTTAGTGGCAATTTCAAATTTTTAAGCCATTCAGTTATCAGTTAAAGATCTACAGTTGCACAAAGCTTGTGTGTACTATGTTAATGAATTTGATGTTTCCGATTTTGTCGCCCTTTCATTTAGCTGCTTAATTATTTCATTCAGTGTGTAAATCCATGTAAAGAAATGAAAATTATATTTTCACATACGTGTTTATTATCTGTAACTCGTACTACATTCGTTTTTAATAAGAATTCAGTCTGATTCCGAAATAATTATGCTAATTTTAGTGATGGAATATGTTTTGTAGAGTTTTAGGTCACTGTTCTTATTTTAGTTATTCTTACAGTTTTTATAGGAAACTAGTGAAAAAAAAAAATTATTGTTTTTCTTAACGAGTAAAACGTACAGATATTGTGGGGCTATTTGAAGTGGAGGGGAAGTGAAATGGAAACAATGGGTTGTTATTGGTTGGGAATATGCTGACACGCTGCAGCTGGGTCACCATGCTTTTAATGATGGACTTTATGTCATTCTAAGGGTATGAAATGCAAAGCCATAAAAAATTTTCAATTATACCCTTAATTATATTATTTAAATGACTAAAATTGTAATTAAATCAAATTTTAAATATAATTAATATATACGCTAATGAACTAAAATTCTAAATATACCAATACTTTTGTAAAACACTATTTAAACAAAAAAATAAAGTTTCAGAACCTTTAAAAAGGCCTTCATAGTACATTTACTTATAAAAATGACTGATAAAACCATTAAAATCCCTCCCTTGTCAATGCAATTGAATCAAATTTTAGGGTTTAAATTTAGAAATAAAAAAGACAACTTTTTTATGGACAAAACAAAAGCATGGGAGAAAGACAGCTTAAATAAGAATAGGCAGTGGACACGAATCCAACAACGGTAATGGAAGGATGGTGAGGATCACGGATTTCAGAGGATGTTGATGATACTATTAATAATGATTGAAAAAAGCTTTCGGTGACATACCTTAACCTGACACCAACAATCAGTTGAACTGGATCTTCGACTCAAAGTCGTCACTACAGAGTCAAAACCTCCTTGAAGAGGTTTCAACCATTCAAACTCAGATGTAATTCCACTTTTGGTATTTACTTTTCAGTCCAAACTGTTTTTACAATTACTTTTAACTTTATAATTAACTTTTTTATTTTTATAATTACTTTTTATATGTTTAGAGTATTAAATATTTCATATTAATTAAAGATTTTTAATAGTTTTTAAATGAATGTAAATCATATTTTATAAACCTGATTTATAAGGATGAGGTAGGTTAAACTCATCCTAATATAAAGTAACAACTTTAGTAAAATTTCCTTTTTTTCTTAATAAATATATTATTTACTTAAGTTAATCTCTTATGACATATACATAGTATTTAAAATCCATTCCGATTGAATTGACTTATTTGAGTGTAAATTAAGAAAAATAACTAAAAGTGCATTATAAAATGAAACTTTGGCATATATTATAAATTCACAGATAATTTAGGACATGAAGTATTTAGAAAGAAAATTTTAATGGAGGGAGCGTTTACAAATAGGGGTCATTTGGTCTTTACGCTTTAATTCCGTAACCACCATTAACTTTTTTTTTTTCTAAATAATGGCGAAACATTGATATTTTTACAGTAGTGTCTTCATCGATTTTAAACTGTCAAAATATATATGCTTAATTAATAATAGTGCAATGAAACTAATTTTTATCGTTAGTTCATTACTTATAGGAGATATAAGTTAAAGATAGAATTGAAAAGCTATTTATATATGCACATTGTAAAAAAAAAAAAAAAAAAAAAAAAAA
>Ga0209489_106347_pt1 | contig 19133 bp, 10 predicted proteins | sample SiratrowhiteBW_FD_187527 | JGI IMG/M metagenome (GOLD analysis project Ga0209489, IMG submission 187527) | Root nodule microbial communities of legume samples collected from California, USA - Siratro white BW (SPAdes) (version 2) | ecosystem: Host-associated > Plants > Roots > Nodule | place...
TTCTGGTTTCTCTTCTTCAACTGCAATGTCAAGACCCTGCTGGAAAAGAGAGTCCAAGACCTCTCCTTGCCACATCCCAAAGTGGCCAGTTCCATCAAATATTTCCACCGCTAATTTCTGACTGGCAGTCGGGAACCTCGACCATGATGACGAAGAACCCGACACCCCAATTGGAATATTTGAGGCCCCCTCCATCGACTCTGAATTCGGACAGAACTTTAGCTCTTGATACCACTTGTCGGGAAATATTGAGATTTCCCCCTAATAATATTGAATATTAAAATTAGAGAAACTAGACAAAAAAATTTTTGAACGGAGTTCAGCAAATAGCTTAATCTCCGGGCACCACACAATGGTACTACTTCTATTAAAAGGGAGAAGAGAATGTTTTGGTACATTGAAATGGGAGGAGGAGGAGTTCTTTTATAACTCATAACCTCCCCCCCTAAGAATAAACCCACTTATGTGGGACTTAAAGTTAGGCCAAAATCAACAAGTGTTCCCTGTTTCACTGGATTTTGCATTATCTCACTCCTATTACCCTCACATTATCATAACTTTGCTCCCTGTGCTTGTCGTTGAAAAACTCTCCCACGGGACAATTCTGAGCACAAAAAGATAACTCCACAGAACTACGTGATGGATGAAAAAATAAAGTGTAATAAGTAGTGTTTTTTCAATGGAAATGTGTTGTCAATAAATAATTATTGAATTTTGATTGCAATGATATGAGTTGACATTCATATACTTTAAATTAATGATATAACTTATCTCATGTATTAAACTTAATTATTCTGCAAATATGTTTTATTATCATCATCTTAAAGTCCAAGTTTGAATATTAACTAAATCTCAGAACGAATTGATAAATGAAAGTTGTTTACTTTTATATAATTCCATGTGGTTATATTATTTGTTTATATAATATTTCTAACAATAATTATACTCTAGTCTTACAAGTTGCTATGTAATCTTTAAAAAAATATAGTTCAGTACAAAATAAGTAGTAATTACTTTTTTTTTAAATCTTATATAAACTAAAACAAAATTAAATTATAATATATGAGTGACATGCAAATTTTTCTTAAAAACTATGAGGTTGAGTTATACGTAAATTCAAAATTATTAAAAAATATAGTAATGTCTAAATTGAAGCAAATTTCACCTACAACATAATTTTGTCTTAATGCTTTTTTTTTCCTTTTATCTTATTGTTTTCCTCTTAAATCAAGTAGCTTTATTTGTTTTTGCCAAACAACATTACAAAAGAGAAGATAGATGAGCAATTTCTTTTTTCGTTAAACTTTTTTTGTTGTGTTTATCTTTATTATAATTTCTGAGGTGGTGGAAAAGGATGAGATTGCATAAGATAGTAAATTATAAATTATGAAGATGCATTTGTTTGGTGTACCATCTTTTCGTTTTCTAGAATCCCATAACTTTTGGGCACTCCAATGTTGCCAAGCATTTTGGTCATATAATCTTGTGTCAACCCTAAAAACCTTTTTTTTTCCTTCACTTTCATCGTATAAAAATATTAACAATCAATAAATCTTGGTTATAATATATCTGAAATATATTTCAAAAAATATAAGCCAGAAGTATATAATTTAAAATATAGTTCTAGATCATATAATTTTAAATTACGTAGTCCAACAGATGTTTTAAATACTTTAAAATAATGTAGTTTAAAAATATTTTAAGTTGTGTTCTTTAAAATATAATTTAATCATAATAAAGATGTTTTTTTTTTCTTATAATATGAAAGTAAGACGCAGAAAGAAAAAACCTTAAAATAAAGTCTTTGATCGTTATCCATTATATTACATTTTGGACTTCACATTCAGTCCACAGTTTTACATAACATATAAAACAAAACACATAAACCATGTTGATGAGAATATCTATATTGTGTGTTCAAGATTTTGTTAGCATTAATTGTTGTTTTCCACTATAAACAATCAACCTAAAATTATAGTTACCGAAAAGGAGTGAGAGAGTAACTTCATTCCGAATATTTTTTGCTTTTTTTTTTATATTTTAAACTTTTTTCCTATAAGTTATTTTAGTCTATTTATATTCAACAACGCTATCTAATTTACTTTTAAAATATAATCTAAAATAATTTCCTGAAAAAAAAACTAAATATATTCAGTTAATCAATATTTCATTTGCTTTATAATTAGTTAAATTTATTTTTAAAAGGAAATATTTATTGCATATTAACCTGATTTGAACTAATAATTTGAGCTAGTCAATTTAGTGGGTTAAGTTGTCCCTGTATTGTAGGCAAGTGACATGGGTTGGCATGCGAAAGCCACCCTTATGGTATCTCTAATTTCATTTCAATTTGTATTAAATGCATAAACTCATACAAATCAACCATTTTATCTACATATTAATCATTAACACCCTCTTTAATATCTTTCATACAACTAACTCAATTAATCTTTGTTTTAATAAGAGTTTCTATTGAATAGTTCCTTAACTCATAAATATTTCCTTTCTCTTTTTGGTATTTCATATTCCTTCTTCTATATTTATTAGTTAATACAGATACAAGACAACTCATGAGATTTTTCCATAAATAAGTTGCATATTCCATAAATATCTTCTCTCCTATATTTAATGATTAATACAAATGTTGATCAATATTATGAGAAATAGGTGCTTCTTTTGTTCAAATATAAAAAACTTAAAAATCATGTTTGGCCAATTATAAAACAATCCATATAATGTAGCTAACTATTTTCGATTTATGCTGTAAATTACTAACATGTGACATGCCATGTTGAGACATATTGTTCATGTAATTTTAATAAAATTAATTTAAGAAGCTTAATATGCAATTGGGTAAAGGAAGTTAAGAATATTTTATTTTATTTTTAAGGTGTAAATAATATATAATTTGGACAAGAGGGAATTAAGAAAATTTGGTTTTATCTACTTCATCTACAATTAATTCTTTCCAATACACTCATTAAAATATTTAGTTTTAAAAAATTCTTTCGGCCATAAATAGAATTTGGCCAAACAAGAGAAAAGTTACTGACTTTTGTAAGAACTAAACATTTGGAGTTTGAAAAGAAAGTGAGGGACCTAATTTTTTATGGTCAATTTTAGAAATAAAAAAATAATATCTAAGATTTATATTGGGAACTTGAACAAGAGATGATTTTCTTTGACAAACATTCGAAGGAAAACCAATCATTTGATCGAACCCTAATGATAGATTTGGACTATTGATAGATGACCTTTTGGTTGACCAATAATTATTTTGCTTACTCTCTCTCACTTGATGCTGACTTTTTCCAATCACCATTCTTTCTCTCTTCTATCTTCTCTCTCCATTCATATCACACACTACAAATTAACATGTTCCACTAATTAAATTTTAAACAACAATAAAGTGCTTCTTTGTTTCACAGTCCATTTGGCTCAAGCAAGGAAAGAGAAGAGAAACTGAAATTCCTTCATTTAAGTTGATTTAAGAGAAGCAAAGGAAAGAGAAGAAAAGGTGTATATTATCCTTTCCCAAGGAAGGAAAGTTATGGTGCTGTATTACACTCTATAAATAATAATGAAAGATGTGATAGTTTTTCAAGTAATTTAGTTTCCAAAATAAAATAAAAAAACTATGTTATTTATTGCCCTTTGAAATCTCTCCAAATTTAGAGAAACAACTAGAAATCGAAGATGATATGTTTTAATTTATCCATTTTCCATATTTTCCTTCCAAAACTTTAAATTAGATAGGGATTTTTTTTTTAAATATTAGAAACGATAATTTTTATGATTAAAACGAAAGTTCCAAAAAAATTAAGATGGGTTGCTCTTAATCATAAACCTACTTTATGATGTGCTTAGTGAAAAAGAGAATTTGGTGTTATTAAGATCTTCGCTATGAAAATAAAAGGAAATTAGTTTATATGAATAAAGAAGTGAGAAAAGAATATAATATGGTCCATATATAGAGCAAAATCCGGTTTAAGACGCATTCTTCACAAACGTTAGAATGATCAATAATTTGAAGTTTTGGACCACACACTATTAAGTTGTTTTAAACTTTGAAAAACCACTATGGTCCTCAATCCTCTTTGAACTGATAAAACTTGCATGTGCACCATGTGTTTGTACATTTTGAATTGCCCTATCATGCTTGTGAATGCATTACTATACATCTTAGTAGGACCATCTTATTGTCAATAAATTGTTACTTTTAGTAGAACCCAGTTGAAATTCTTTAAACTAATTTTAAAGTTTGTGAATAAAAAAACTTAAGATGTAAGAGTATGTTTTACAAAATATAATTAGCAAAATAGTTAAAATATAATAATATAGTTATAAAAATGGAATAAAAAATTGAACTACCTTAATTGGGTGAGTTTGTTTCCACATTTGTACTATTTTCCACAGAAAAGAAAACGTAAAATGTAAGTATTGCAAAAGATGTACAGATGAATATGTGGGAGAGAATCATCCTCGCATATTCCGATAATGAGAAGAAGAAGAAAAAATTCAACCTTAACATAGTTTTACGTTTTTACCTTATTATATTATATTATACGAGGTAACATAATCTTTTTAAAATTTATTATATCAATTAAAACATTTACAATTTTTTATTTTCTTTTATTATTTTTCTTATTCAAATAATCACACTTTTTAACCTTTTTTAGTTTTTTTATTATTTTCACTGCTCAATTTAAACATTAAAAGTGCAATTTATATCTAAAATCCAAAAGACAAAAAAATTTGCTTCAACAAATCTCGCATTTTACTTTTATTGAAAATTTAAGTAGATTCCAACACTTACACATCCACATGACCATCATATAATTTTAAATTTGCTGAAATTTTCTCAAGTGGGCATAAATAATACATGTGGGTATTGTAGTCTCTTTACATTGTATAATTTAAATAAAATAAAATAAATAGGATATCTTAGTCTTTTAAAATACTCATTAATCATTGCTTCACAAATCCGTTTTAACCATTATTAACTAGTGTCACTGCTATAAGAATGAAAAAAGGAGTATTATTAAACATTGTAAGTAATTTTTTTCTAACATATCAAATAATTTTATTATTAAAATTTTTAAAACAATGAATGTTAAATTTTACTATTTCAAATAGTTTTTATTGTGAATAAAATAATTTTATATGAGCAAACTAAAATTCTTTTAATTGTTAAATTGCTTAAAAGGATTTAATTTAAATATTTTTTTATCTTGGACATTACATTATAATTTTAATTGTGCTAAAATTTTAACATAGTTTTATAAATTAGTTATCTAACTAACTTTTTGACTTATATAATTTATTATTTGAGTAATACTTAAAAAGATAGTTGATGAAGTTTTTTTTTAACTAAATAAACTTTGGGCGTCTAATATTATAGTAGAGAGAAAATCAATTATAATCTTTATCGTTGAAACATTACCGGCTCTTGAGTGACGTGACTTATGAAACAAATAACTAAATCTTAAAATCCTTTCTCCAACATTATCATTATCACTTGAGCAAGCATGTGTTCTAAAAAATAAAATTTATATTATATTTCTCTCACTCAACCATTAATCCATTGTTTTAGCAAAGATTTTTATCACTCAAACCATCAATTAAAAATCTGAGTAATAATACTTTATATATACAACAAAAGTTATACTACTTGAGTCAAAGTTAAGTCATGAAAAATAATTTTTTTCTAGTAATCATTTTTTTATTTCTTCTTTGAATAAATGATGAAAAAGCTTGGATAACTACAAATATTTATAGAGCTTAAAAAAGGTTCAGTAGTTATAAAAAATTTGTAAGAGTGAGAAGTGAAGTTAATTCATTAGGAAAAAGTCTAGACTAAGTCTAAAAAGAGACTAACATAATGAGAACTTAAAAATAAATAGAATAAAAAAAATGGGCAACATATATCTTAGTAATTCCAAGTTAATTTTACATGTAGTGAGCATTTCTATTTATTAGCCAGAACTTCGCAAAACCTTTCAAATGAGAATATGACGATCTATGAATGGAGAAGATCCTCTCTATTGAGAAAGTGTCATGTAAAAGGAAACACATAGGGGATGCTCCTAACCCTAGCCTACATGATAAGTTAGGATTGTTAACCAAACTTGGCACCCAAGGTAGGGTTTATTATCTTAGGTGACACCTTCTCCTTCTCTTAGTGTTAGGTTTTGACCATTCTCAAAACTTGGTCCAATTACACTACTTAATCAAAAAGATAAGACTGGAAATAAATTTCTCTTAGTCTATATACAAAATTCAAATTATTCTAAATTATTATAAATAATTTATATAATTAGAGGACTTATCCTTATACTATATATTATATGTTTTTCATAATGATTTCTTTAAAAATGGATTCAGGTTTGAACAGATGATTGAAGACTCAAACAAACTCAGATAGTTTCAATCCTCTTCAAAGGTCTTGATGAATGATCTTATTCATTATCTTTATTATTTTTTCATTCTTGGTTGGACGTTTGTCATTATCATTAAATTGTTATTATTTGAGATGATGTTAATGATAAGTAAGATAAAATTTTATTAAAAATAAATAAAATAACATTGTTGATTTAAAGATACAGTACTTGTATTTTATTAAAATTCGTGATAGAAGCTCATTTACTAATCTTTTATAATCAAGCTAAAACCATTTTTTTTCAAAAATAATATATATTATCTTTTGGTATTGAAAATTTTACAAAAGATATTTCAATTAAATTGTGATGCATATTGATAATTATATTAAATTTGACAAAAAGAAACTCTTGAAATTTTAATATATACACATTCGATTTTCATTAAACTATAAACAAATTAAAGAAAAATATTTAACATCAATATTATATTAATTAATTAAGATATTTTTTTTACTTATATAAGTTGGTTATGTAGAAGTTAAAGGAAATAATACTAATGTCGGATAAGTTTCTCTTATCAAATTTCTATGATTTGAGTTTTGGCTGCGTGTATGTGAATTAGGAACAAAGTGGAAAACACTATTTTTAAGTTTGTCTGTTTTCTATTATATATAAAGGAAGGTACACGTTGTATCATATAGTTAATGAAACTATTGGTATATATATACATACCATTTATAATAATTTAACTTAATAAATAACTTTAGCATATAAAACGACTCGTGCATTCTCTTATTAAATTTAATTTCTCTGTTACTTACCAGCTTAGTTGAAAGATATGAAAATGTTAGGGCGAAAGTTGTTTCTTGTATTGGTGGCATAGTATAGTTAAAGACAAGGACAAGAACAAATGGCTAAGGTACGTATAAGTTCTGCAACTTCTCTGTACCAATTGCTGATTTTGTTTTTGCAAATTAATTGTTGCGTAGAAATTCAAAGCATAAGTTTGACCCCCTTATAATTAATTTTGTTTGTTTGTGAAATACACAAGTTTGATATACGAAGGTACAGTTTGTGATTGGGTATGCATCAGACTCATTGTTCCATTTCATTAAAACAGTTTATGGTTGGTTTTCGTATGAAGAATAATCAGATTTAGTACGAAAAGATTGAATTATGTGGTGTGAAGAATGATAAGGGGGAGTGTAAGAAATGATAAGAGAATGAAAAGTTGATAACATTTAAAGATGGGCCCAATTTAGATGGCTCCATGATTTTTTAGGCAACATGTCAAATTGGTATTTGGTAACCTCTCTTTTTCTCTTTCTATTTCTTTTTTTGGTTGAATCACTTCTTCTCTTTGTTTTTTGATTAAACATAAATATGCACATATGTCTTCTATGTCTGCATCTGTCACATAATTATTCCTATGCCATTTTTTCAAACATTAAAACCACAACCTCAAGAATGTCACACAAGTGTATGCATTGTCAAATTCTCGGACATTCTTCTTCTTCATTATTAGTACACATCATTATTCTCTCTGTCTGTCTTCACACACACATATATATCTGTATATGTATTCGTGTACCATTGCCCACTTCACAGTTGTTGCATGCATGCAACTGCGTGAATCACTCATCAAAATTTATCACCATTCATATGGCCAACTTGGTAACATTCAAGCTCACACATTTGTAAAAATTTCATCCCTTTTGGTTAAAAGATATGTTTTTTTTAGTTTTTATCTATCCAAGTGATACAGAAATAAAAGAGTGATTTCACAAAATAAATATTTTATGTTTTTTAAGAGAATATTTCACTTATTAAATCCCAAATTTCTATATAATGAAGATCATAATATTTTGATAATTAACAAATTTTTATATTTATATAATAATCATTATTTTTTTCTTTTTACAAATATAAAAATTTATTTTTAATGATATTAAAATAGATTGTTAAATAGTTAATAGAACTGTTAAAACTTCCTCCACAATACAATAAACACTATTTTCATACATTTATCGTGTTTTCAAGAATATATTTATTACAAATATAATTATAAAAGCTTTTTTTATAAGTATTAACGGAATAATAGTACTATATTAAATCAATAGACTTATATGTCATGGTTTGTGAATGAGTTATTTTATTATTTTTTCTGAATTTTAAAAAGATTATATTTTAAAAGGGGATAAAGATTAGCTTTTATCCCTATAATTACTGGAACATTAACCCTCTTTTTACCCAGTCGTAATTAAATGCTACCACATGAATTATTGACTTATGTTTAAGAAATTCCATGCATGAATCTTTCCGTTTATTTTGGTTATCATTTTCCTGTTAGTTAAGGATGTTAACTCTGTGAAAGATATTTTTTTAAGAAAAACTAAATCAGATTCCTGAAGTCAGCATTTGACTTTTGACTGACTTCAAGGTTGTTAAATCAGATCACCCCTGCTATAAAAAGAAAAAGTTATATTGAAAACCGATTTTTTTTTTTTTGGTCATAACAACTCTATATAATAATAAAATATTAAATTAAGTTATTTAATTAAAGTATAAATAAAGTTATTAATAAAAATTAGTAAAACTGATTGGTGGTACAAACTTATGACGTTATTAACATATCGCCACTCTTTTGTAAAATTACTTGGATTCTTTTTTTTATGACTATAATCATCACCGTTTTGGGATCAAATTAAAAAGAAATCGGTAAATTTTTACGGTGCAATATTTTTTTTTTATTGGATTTTCACTCTTAAACAATTTTAAGAGATTTCCATTCACTTATTATACTTTCAGGCATTGAACAATAGTAATTATTCAAAACTTTTTGGGATACATTTAAGCATTAACTAGTTCAGAGTTATGTTTATGTTTCCGTCAATGGTGACAATTAGTTGCTTATTCACGTAATATTAACAACAACTTTTACTATTAAGTTTTAATCTAAAACACGTTATCAATTTTTAGTAATTGATGATACATTAATATTGAATCAAATTTGTTAATTTTAAAAATTACTATATTAAATGTGTTATTAAACTTTTACAAGGTCAAAATTATACATTAACAAAATCATAAGGACCAAAAATGAATAAAAACATTTTTTTTTAACCCTAAGGACTTTGGTAACAATCCAATATCTATCTCTTTTAGGTTCTTAAATGAGTCCGACCAAAAATCTCAATATTTACACTTAATTAACAATACTTTATCTAGTACGTTAGAAATATTTTATATTATAAATTAAATAAACTCTAAAATTTAAAAAAAAATTATTTGTATAATTATTTTGGAAAAAAATTTAAATAATATAAAAAATATAATGAAAATTATTGTAATAAAAATGAATAAAATTACATAATTATGATAATATAAAAAATATATAATTAAAATAAATTTACTAATTAAACTGGGCAATATCCTTCTTTTTTAATAAAAAAATCTAGATGATATTTACATCTAATTCGATATACTCATTTAAGAGACAGTTCTCGAATATATTATAAATATTAATTAAACAATTACTAAGATGAACTATGATAAAAAAATTTGTGTATAAACAAATTATAAGTCAACTTATAATACCATCTTCGATTTAAAATCTTATAAATAATAGGTTTGTCGATGATAGTAGGTAACTTTGTTAGTAACATGAGATGTATCATCTCACTTAATCCTAATATTATTTAAAAATACAAAGTTAAAAATAAAGGTAATTTATAAGAAAGTATCTAAATTTTTTCTGAAGTGGTAGCTTTATTTTAAAAATTGAATTTGTATTATTCCTTTTGAGCATTATGAGTGACCTGTGATGAATTATGGGAGTGATGTGGCTCCCTCATAATGCTGAAATAACAGTAACATTACTGGAGAAAAAAAGGGAAAGCAAGGAAATGATATGACTCCTCCTTTTTCTGCTTAAGGGGTCATGTTGAGATCACAAGTGTTGTGCTAAATTTGGACTCAAATCACACATCTCTTCTATAATTAACGATACCTTCTTTAGAAGAATCAATTTGGGCATTATGTATCAATCACCCATTCCATAAACAAACACAATCATCCATTTCCACTCTAACCTCCCACAATTGACAGTTTCACACTCCAATGACGTTGACCCTCCATACCCTGTTACACTTTTTTCTTTTTCAGGATTTTCCCTTTTTCTTATTATCATTACAACAATCACCAAGATCATATCAAATCAATGTGACTACCTATAGTTTTATCTACTCAACTTGCATATAACAGGTAGGGTTGTGTCACCCTCTAGTACACTGCACAATTTCTGACAAACCAATATCAAAATGAAACCCCTTTTACGACTTAAACGGATATGTTTTGGAACAACACAAAAAAATCAGATGTTACTGTATTGTCAATTTCAATCACACAGTAACAATTTAATGCGTATTTATTTGTTGGAATCCACATTTTAAGTACAGAGAAAGGAAATATCCTGTTTGTATATGGAGTATGATTCATGTGGGAGTTGATCGATTCAAAATCAAACATATTCATATTGTAAAAGGGTGGTTGCTTGTGATTGATGCAAAAAGCCACCACCACATATGGCTGATTGCATTCACTTCTCGTTGCTTGAATTGTTTTAGGAGTGTCAATTTAATGAAGTTGGTGAGTTGGTAATAAATGTGATAACAAATTCTACAGCAATTCCCTGAAATTAATTGTTTCTGGCTGGTTCCAAACGCACATTCTCAAGCTTCTGCTCAAAAGCGAGAGTGGTCCTGATTCCTACTTGGAATGAAATCATTTCGACAATGAAATTGCATGGAAGTGGTAATCAAAATGGTACACAATCTAGCACTTCATCCAAAGCTAAAACTTTTTTCCCCCTCTCATTTCATTAACTTTTGCTCTTTTTCTCCAAAGTTTTTACTTACAAAATACAGAAACATAACCCCAAGCCAAACTTTTAAGCGTTCAGAGAGAGCCACACAGGCAGCCAAAAACAACACAAAATCTCATACTCTATTCTCCTAAGAAAAAAAAAACTGAAATTTCAGTCTTTTCAACCATGTCCTTTTTTTACTCTGTTTCTCTAACTCTCTCTCTCTCTTGTAAGTCAAACCTACTTAAGAAAAAAAAAATTGCAATGTACAAAACGTACATAGAACCGAGGACCTAATCTTAGGTCCCCCCCAAAGAAAAATCCACCCTCTCTCTTTCCTTCAAATTCAATTCAATGTCTTCTTCTCTCAACTCCAAACGATTCCATCAAAATTAGGCTGAAGGGCATCAAAGTAAAATCCCAAGTTTGCATTTTTCATTTTGCCCTCTTCACCCATGCATGGGATATTGGAGGACCTTCATTTTGGAATTAGCATAGAACACACATGATAGCGTAATACCACCAAAATCCTCCGTTCCCATTAAATCTCTTCCTCAAAAGATCTCATCTTTTGCCTCTTAGCCAAACCCAAACATCAATTATGATTTTCTTTCTTCGATGGAGCTCTTTCTCTTGTAATTTATGTGTTTGCACTTAGCCAAAACCAAACTAGTACCCACTATGAATTTGGTTGCGGCAAGTGTGATGATCGTGCAAAAGCATTTCTATGATTTGCCTCAGCTTCCCTACACCGTTCAATGTCTTGAGCTATTCTCTTTGCGTCCATGGATGCACCAAGTAGTCCCTTTTTGGTAAACCCCACAGCATAGAGACCATTTTTACCTTTCCACCCATTTGGAAATGGCATCATGGGGTACCCATCTTCCTTAGAGAACATATCTTCTTCCTACACAATTTGCAACCATTTAAATGTATTAGTTGTTTTATTTTAGAATTTTTAGGTCACTGAAAAATCCATCATGTTGTATTTAATACAAGAAGAAGAACGGGTAAGTGTCATGTGTCACACCTTAAGCCAATAGGGCACATTGCTTTTGTAACCAGTCGCCAATATGATTGCATCATAATTCTCTGTCCTTCCATCCACAAATTCCACTGTGTGACGTTTAAGCCGCTTAATGCCTGGACGTACCTACACCAATTTTCAGTTTCACACACTTCATTTGTGCTTTCATTTCAAACAACCAAGAAAATAATTAACCCCACCAAACGTGATCAAAACAATGATTAGTGATTTGTGATTCGTGATTAGTGATTAGTGAACCCCTTTTGTCGACTAGCTTTCGGATATTTTGCATTAAACAACCCAAAAAATATACTCAAAATCGTTGTGCTTTCCGCCCACGGTTTGATTGGAAACGCACAATGATGGGAAACAAAATCAAAATCGAAATTATTTATGCAGCACTTGATGAAAAGCAAAAGAAAAAATTAGGTAGCACCATTTAGAAAAAGTAAGTATGGTGTGGGTAAGTAAGTAAATAAGATGTTTGTTGTGGTGTGAGGATTGAGATTAAAAAGGAAAGTTGAAATTGATTTGATAAAAAGGGAAGTACCTTAATGTCTCCACCTTTAATCTTGGCAAGGGTACCCACATCTAGCACAGGGGTCTTTCCTGACATGTTTTTGAGTTCGAGGGGACCCAAACACGGTCGATCCAATCCCAATTCAGAAGTGTCACCCAGCATAAGCCATGACACCATTAGCAAGAATCGATCGACAAGTCGCATGGGTAACCACTTCAGCAACCACATGGACAACCCGAAAGTTGATTTTCCCAGCATCTCTCGTGGTAGGACGTGTACCTTAACCAAACCAAACACACACAATTTTTTTAACCAACAATTTTTTATTCCATTTACTACAGTAAGAAACTAAAAAAAATGTAAAAGGAATCAACTTCACTCTTTGGGTTAAAAAACAAAAGGTGGGAGTTCTTACACCACGCCTTTCAGCTATTGATTTTTTTGGGAAAGCAATTACAAATATAGAAATGGGAAAAAAGAATTTGGTGCTCAAAGTAATGAAAAAATCACTCATCACACTCACAACTATGTTGCGCATGCTTGATTAAAAAATTAAAAAACCAGGAAAGTGCAAGATCAAGTTTTAAGGCTTGTGTTCATCAAAAGACTACTGTATTGGAACTTGAAGCCGGGTGATGCAAGAATGAAACGAGTGTTTGGGTATGGTAATTTGCACATGTGAAGTTTATGTGTGAGGAGAGCTAGAAAACCCAACTGAAAAAAAATTAACTTTTTATTGTTTCAGAAGGTCACAGCTCGTTTTTCTGATCGCAGCTAGTGATGTGAAAGTTTATATAGGAACCGCGAGCATTATATTCTATGGAATTTTTGCATGAGAAAAAGAAAAAAAAAATTAAAAGACCCCATCTAAGGTTTTGCAAGCGAAACATGACAAAAGTCGCAACACAACAACTCAACGAGATTAAAAAAGCGGAAATCAGAAAAGTGGGCGTCTTGTTGCGAAGGAAAGTTTCTCATATTAAATCAGAAATCATTCCAAGTAAGAAGGAGGGACATGAACTTTGGGAAAGAAAAGAAAGAGAAAAGCTTGCACATTTTTTTTTTTTGCATAACCATTTTTTTATTCTGAGAGGGAAAGAGATTGGGAGTTCTTACTGTGTCTCTGACGACAAGTGAAGGAGTAGCATTATGGTTGCAAAGATCTAAGCAAACTTCCATCCCAGAATTTCCACACCCCACCACCAAAACCCTTTTCCCTCTGAACTCTTCTCCACTCTTATACAAACTCGTGTGTCTTATGGGCGCACCAAACTCTTCCACACCTTCTATATCCGGCACCACCGCCTCGGCATTCTCGCCGGTGGCCACGATCAGCCACCGGCACATGTACTCGGTGGTGTTCTCCGCCTTGTCGACGGTCTTGACCTGCCACTGCGCGAGCTTGGCGTCGAACTCTGCATGCTGCACCGTCTCATTGAAGCGTGGCTTAATTTTGAACCTTTGCGCGTAAGTTTCCAAGTACTCGACGAACTGTTGCTTGGAAGGGTATGTGGGGAAGTGGGAAGGGAAGGGCATGAAGGGAAGCTCGCAGAATTGCTTTGGGAGGTGAAGGCGTAGGCGATCATAGGTCTTGAGCTGCCACAGAGAAGCTATGCAATTGGATCTTTCTAGAATCACACTTTCGATGTTCTTCTCTCTCAGACATGCTGCTACTGCAAGCCCTGAGGGCCCCGCTCCTACTATCACAGGCCCTTCAACCCACACCGTTGAAGAAGATGATGCCTTGTTGAACAAAGGGTCATGTGCTTGCTTTCCCTCTATTTCTCTTATGCAGTAGTCCATCAAGAAAATGCAATGAAGAACAACCAACAATTCACTTTCTCTCACTCTCTGGACTAGACTTTGAGACTCGGAAATGGTAACTCAGTGTTTCCAAGAATTAGTCTTTCTGACCCCAGAGTCAGATGAAGTTTGAAACACAAAGAAATGGGTAACAAGAAAGCTCTTTCTTTCTCTCTCTCTAACTCTTTCTAGGCTTGGTTTGAAGAAGAATTAGGGTGAGGGGAGTGGTAATTTTTGGAGGCTTATCTTTAAAGGAGGATTAGGCTTGTGTGAAAACAATTCCCGTGAAAATTGGAGTGGATTAAGAGGTGTTATCCAGTAGCAAGAATGATAATTTCTTCTCTCACTACGTTATAGAGAGTGTGTTTGTGTTATATGGTTGAATATGGAGGAGAGTTAAGCGGGAGGATGAGCACCAACTACGGGGCTAAATCAGCATTCATCACAGAGAGAGAGACTGAGAAGGATGGAGATATATATATATATATATATACACACACATATAATATATATATTCCTATTGCATCATAGAAGGAATTTATATGGACCAAATCCAAGTGGTAAAAACAGAAGCAACTATGGTAGGGACATTTTTTTTATATAATAGTTAAGTGTATGTGTTGTTATTGATTTTAAGTAAATAAATGCACATAGTTTTGGTGGCAAATTAAAGTTGGAAGAGCATTTTACATATTTAACCTCGCATCATGAAGACTACGTCACTGTGTTCGTCAATATTGATTAGGGGAGATTCACTAACAGTGAAGAGATTGATTATTCCCTCTGTGAATTGGTTAGCAAAGATATGAGTTTGAGTTGAAAGAGTTGGTTTTGTTTTAGCAGAGAGAAATCTAGAAATACGTTGGGAATGTGCAGTGACTCAGCTTGAGCTGGGTGGTTTGTAAATTCTATCCAAGATGTAACCACGCACTCTATTTAATTCCGTTTTCAAATACAGTCAAACGTTGTTTTCTCTGTTTTATTTATCATATTGCCATTGTATATAACAGATTACAAAATTCTAGATAAAATGATTTAGCCATTTTTTTTTAAGATAAGAAGTTGATTTTGATTATTTGTAATTATAAAATTGCTTTTAAAAGAAGCCTACAATGTTGAGAGAAACTATTAGACCTCAGATTCTTTTAATTTCTAATTGTTTTGTATTCTGATTACTTTTTAAGGTCCAAACAAATGTAAGGAAAATTTTAACGTATGTATATTTAGGAAAACGGGAAGACCTTCACGAAAAAAACTATAAAAGACTTACCTTAATATAAATATTTTTCATATTCATTATCATTTGATCAGTAAAAAATCATTTATGACTTAAAACAAATTAATGAGTTAATTGTTCATACAATATAATAAAATTTCGATTGGATGTCAAACAAAAATTGACCATGACAAATAGTCAACTTTACTTGTGATTAGCATCTATTTTTACAATGGTCTAATGATCAACTCTTCATTATCAGAGATTATAACGTGTAGGTGAACTCAGGACACTATGCTACTTGAGTTAGCTAAACCTCCGTCAAAACAGAAATTATATATTAAAATTAATTAATTATAACAACATAATATTAACTTAATCAATTCTAAAGTTTTAAAATTTATTTATTTATTATCCGATAATGCCAGCTAAGTTGACACTAAACAAAATATATTTTTAATATTAATATAATTTATGTGAGTTTGATCGATGTTAATCACACTAATTTAAAAAAATATATCATAACATGCTATTATTTTCAACAAAATAAAATATAGAAAAATTTATAATAGATGAAAAAGATGAGTGTGAATGAAATAGATGAGAAGAATAGTGTAGATGAAGGAGATATGTATGCATGAAAGATATGAGTGTGAATAGATGAGATGAGTGTGAACAAAGAAGATGAATTGTGGATGAAAAAGATAAGTGTGAATGAATGAAATAGGTATGGATAAAGGAGATGAGTGATAGAAAATTTACACATAAAATAAGAAAAAATATTTAAGTCTTTAGATTAAAAATAATCTACGATCATATTGGTTGTCATAAATAGCATACTTATTTTGATAACATATAAATTAACATCAGTTTGATCGAGATTAACTTAAATAATATTAAAAAATATATTATACTAGCCTTAATAAGTATAAATATACCACTTAACCAACACTAGCTCACGTTTTTCAAAATTAAAAATTAAAACATTTAATTTATTATAATCAATTAAGTCGATTCTAATATTTTTTAAAAATATTTTTATTATTAAAATATGTTTAGTATCATTGGAGTCTACTAACCCAATACTAATACTTTGTAACATATTTATAATTATTAAAATATTTAATATTAATACAATAAGCTAGGTCGACTTTAATATTTTTTTAATATTAAAATATATTTAATATTGTTAGAATAGACTTAACCGAGTCTAATATTATTTTTAAATATTTTTATATATCATTAAAATTTATAATAATTTTATGCATTATACATTATTAAAAAAATTATAAATTATTTTGTCGCATTATAGTTGATCTAACAGACTTTAATAATGTTTTATGTTCGTTAATACTAAATTTTAGAAGCTATCTTCACGTTTTCTTGAAGTGATATCTCTTCATAAAATCATCACTAACAGAAATTGATATTATGACCTATTAAAAAGGATTCAAACGATTAAAAAAAAATGATGACAACGATGTAATTATGAAAAATTTATTATATTAATTATTGACATAATATTTACTTATTTTAATATATGTAAATCTTTTTTTTCACTCAAAGTTCTTCTTAAATCTTAATCAAAGTAATCAATATTGTCATTATAACATTTTTTTCATTAATATCATTTTGCATTTTTTTCCTTAACCTTCATGTCATACAATATGCACGATTGTTTTTGTATAAACCCCCCATAATTTTTTTTCTATAACCCTCTTAACTCATCTACAATTACGTCTTCATGATATTTTTTCACTCTAGACTTTTGTGTGCTAGTACAACACTTTTTCTTCTCTTTCGTCCTCAAAGCTTGTGTTAGGTTTAGACTTCATCCTCACACTATTATATCAAAATAAAGTTTGAAAGGGGCATGTTTATGAATAATAATCTCATTTGTTTCTACCTTAAAAAGCAATTATGAAAAATAATCTTGTTTGTTTCTACTTCAAAAGAAATTTTTAAGGCATGTGTATTGGGTGTTTGATTAAATTCCTACAAATAATATTATGTCAAGGACTACCATCATTTCATTTGTGGATGTGTTGAGATTAGTTATTGTGAGGAATTTGTTGGGTTGTTTAGAATGTTAGTAGATGCGGATTTGAGTTCAAATAGTTTTAGGTTGTTTTGGATATTGTATATATGTTCAAAGTGGGAGATTTGGTGGACAATGGATTCATGGGTATATATAGGTAGGAGAGTTGATTGTGTTAGAACGAATCTTATTATTACATCCAATCATAGACCATTAAACATTTAACATGTTGTTGAAGCATGTTATTTGGACAAAACACAAAACAATATCACTTTTATATATGCACACAACAAAATGAGAAGTTTCGTTTTTTTTTTCTTGGTACATGATAAAAGGAAAAACAAAATATTGAAAGCACACGTGAGGTGAAGAAAATTGTATCACACTTATCCCTTTTGCATATTAGAAGAGAGTGTAAGTTTAGTTATTGCACATTAAAGGCAATGGTTATCACTAAAGTGGATGTGTTAGGACACATGTTTTAATATGTTAAGGTTTCATTTACAAGGCATTGGGGTGGTGAGAAAGCTAGTCTAAAAAAAATATTGTATTGTGGGATTGTGGTCACTTAAGGTAAATGTTAAACTTTCGTTTATCATCTCACCTTCATTGTGGTCCATTTTCTATTAGCTTTATTGAATGTTGTCTTGTGATGGGAAACACTTGATGACATTATACAAAAAATAATATACGTTTATTTTACGAGTTTATGTATTTTTTTAGGATTTAAAAGAAATTAGTTTGATATTACAAGTTTAACAAAGGGTTAAGTTTGTGCAAACTTAATTAGGGAGAAAAATATTGGAAGGAAGATAACTTTTGTAAACAATATAGACCCAAAAAAGTAATTTTACTTCAATTTATTGTATATAGTGAAAGAAGACTTACCATGCTTAGAGTTTTATTTGAAGAAATTGAGAAGGTGTGAGTAGAAAAAGAGGATAATGAGTTTGTTGATGTTGAGATTAATAAGAAAGAGGAAAATGTCTTATTTAAACACAGAGACTAAACATACATGTGACATTAGTGATGGATATGTTAATAAGTAATCAACCTCAATAGGTGATGAAAATGGTGAAAATATATTTCACAAGATTTAAAAAAGAATAATTGAATATTTGAAATTCAAATTTGGGATGAATTTTGCATTGTCTTTAGAATTTATAGTAGAACATGCATTTTCAAATAGTAAAGATATTAAGTTTAAACCTAATGATAAAATAAGAGTTAGGATCCAAGTGCAAACAAATAGGTCATAGTTTATATATATATATATATATATATA
>Ga0209489_106350_pt1 | contig 19122 bp, 8 predicted proteins | sample SiratrowhiteBW_FD_187527 | JGI IMG/M metagenome (GOLD analysis project Ga0209489, IMG submission 187527) | Root nodule microbial communities of legume samples collected from California, USA - Siratro white BW (SPAdes) (version 2) | ecosystem: Host-associated > Plants > Roots > Nodule | place: USA...
ATATATATATATATATATATATATATATATATATATATATATATATATATATATATATATATATATTACATAATTCAGAATGTGTGTAATTTTTTTAAAAATCTTTTATCTATCAAAAATATATAAAAAAACATAATTGTGTTATAAGATGTTATAAATTATAAATAAACAATACTTATCTATTATAAATTTATTTAGATTGTAAGTATATATTCTTTTAAAAGATCTTTTAAAATATCAATTAAATATTAGAAACATATATTTATTAAGATACAATGCTATATATTAGAAATATTCATCTATTACAAATTTATATTTATTTAGAACGTGATTATGTATTTTTAAAACTTATTCAATATTACACGTATTTATACTAAAAACACTTACCTATTACCAATTTATTTAGAATGTAATTATATATATATATATATATATATATATATATATATATATATATATATATTAAAAGGTATCTTAAAGCGTGAATCATATATTAAAAACACAAATTATCAAGATAATATATTATATATTGAAAACATTTATCTATTACAATTCTATTTAGATTGCTATTGTATGTTTCTTTAAAAATATTTCAAATTATCAATATTAGAATCGTGTATTTATCGTATAAAATATTGCACACTAAAAGCATTTATTTTTATGCCTTCCGGATTATGTAATTTTATTTAAAATATTTTTTAGAATGTTAATCGAATTTTTAAAGCATATATTTCAATTATATACCAAAAACATTTATATTCAATTATGATTGTGTATTTTTCCCATAAGAAATTTTTAAATATCAATTTAGTATTTGAAGGATAAAAAATCATATATTAGAAGATGTACTTACTAAATGAGTTGCTTAGTTGAGTAGTGGAAGAATTAATTTGTCTTTCTTAAATTTGTAAATTTGTTGAGGATCAATTTTGAGTAGAAAGTCAAAGATTGATCAAGAATCTATTTAGAAAAGACTTTTCACTATGAAAGAACTTTTGACTAAGAAAGATGAGAATGAATAAGTGATTTTAATATGCTTTTATAGCCTTTTATAAATAGATTGAAGATATAAAAGATAAAAGATTAAAAGATTTTATCATTATCTTAAAAAAAAGATTATAATATATTAATGATATTGTGTTATCAAAAACCGCTTTAACAATTCTATTTAGATTGTTATTGTATATTTCTTTAACATTATTTAAATTACTAATATTAGAATCAAGTATTTATTATATAAGAAATTGCATACTAAAAATACTTATTTTTATTCTTTCTTGATTATATATTTTTATTCAAAACATATTTTTAGAGTGTCAATCGAATATTTACAGCGTATATATAAATTATATATAAAAAATATTTACACTTAGTTATGATTATGTATTTTTTTAATAAGAAATTTCTAAATATCAATTTAATATTTGAGGAAAAAGAAATTATATATTAGAAGACGTACTTACTAAATGAGTTGCTTCGATTAGTAAAAGAAATAATTTGTCTTTTTCAAACTTGTAAATTTTATTAACATTAATTTTGAGTAAGAAGTTAAAAGATCGATTAAGAACTACTTAAAAAAAACTTTTCACTTTTTAGAAAAGAACTTTTCACTAAAAAAAAAATTTCAATGAGAATGTATAAATGACTTGCTTATTTATATAATAACTCCAATATCAATTTAATATTTGAAGGATAAAAAATCGTATATGAGAAGATGCACTTACTGAATATGAATTGCTTAGACGAGTAGCAGAAGAAATAATTGTTTCTCTCGAACTTGTAAACTTTGTCGAAGATCAATAGGAAGACGGAGATTGGTCAAGAACACACTTAAAAAAGGCTTTTCACTTGGAAAAAACTTTTCACCGATAAAGAGCTTTTGACTAAGAAAGATGAGAATGTATAAGTGATTTTAATATAGACTTTTATAAACAAATTAGAGATAGAAAAGATAAAAGATTAGAAGATTTTATCATTATCTCATATAAAGATTATAATATATTAACGATATTATGTTATCAAAACCACTTTAACTACGTTAACTAATTCATCATTTAAGATTTTGATGATATATAATTACGTATTTAAAAAAAAAAGAAACTTTTGTGTGGATAAAATATTAGAAATGAGATGTTTATTAACACAAGATAATTTGTCTGTCCAATTTTTTCTTAAAATTATTAAAGTGTCAATAATATATTAAAAGGACGCATTAAATTATATAGTAAAAAAAATTTCACCAGAATATTATATCTAAGAATATGAATTTTAATTGGTTCACTATAACTGCAACTGCTATCGGAACTAACAAATTGCAAACCGCAGAGTTAAATATAAATGAGCTCCTAAATATAAATAACTCCAATATCAAGATAAATATTATATCCACGATTAAAATCTATAAATTTGGCTTAATATTTTTTATTATTTTAATATTTATTTTATTAAATTAAGAAATCTTCACAAAATAATTAATTCTTCGTTTTTTATTTATTTTTCTTCAATTTGGATGCTTATCTAGAAGATAACACTACCGGAGGGTTGTCTACTAACGACCCTGGAAAATATTGATTTTAATCGGTTGTATTATTTTACTTTCTCAAATTAATGAAAACGCTGTAAATACAATAGAAAAATGTGTGTAAATGTGATATTATTTTTGAACAAAGCTAATAATATTGATCAATGTTATTATATCTAACAAACAATTTTAATCTTATTAACTTATTCAAAAATCCATAAAAAAGTATAAAAAAAAAATATTATAATTTAAATTGAATCAGGTTATTCTAATCTGATTGTAAATTTATATATTCATCCATTTCATGACATAATAATTATATTTTTTAAGAAAATAAAAGTCATATTATTTTTTAAAAGTAGTATATCAATTATAATTTATATTTACTTTTAGGCCATTCTATCTAAAATTAAAATTAATTTTACGAATATGACTTGAATTAAAAAAAAATATTTTTTTATTAATTTGTTTTTTTAGTCTTTTAAAGAGAGTTAAAATGACTTGTTGGTTTAGGATCGTAGAAGACCAAAACATTGAAACTCATTGAGTTGAATCGACATGTTATATATTGTTTAAATTACTCGTTATAGGTTGGCTTATTTTAAAATTTATCAACAATCCCTCACAGAAAATCTATGCTTAGTTACTCTTTTCTAGTCATAATATAAATTCAACCTGCACATATTTGTCACTACATTTTCTGACTCTAAATCGTACTTCTCGAACTCATGTAAGGTCTACTCCATCTTCTGTTTCATTTAAAAGAAGCCTTTTCCACATTTCTTTACTATAAAACCTTTTCATTCATTTGTAATTGTAGAGTCTCTTTTAGCCCAACCTTTTTCTCAACTATCCCTTTCCCAATACAATTTTTCAGAAAATCCAAATGGAACAACTTCCTACCTGTTATTTCAATAAAACAATTACAAAGCTTCAAACCTCCACCTCTTCTAAGTCTTCTACTTTCATGATATGTTATAGTTCTTAATATTTGAGTTTTGGTATTTTTTGTTTTTATATCCAAGTTAGACAACTTAAACAACTAAGTGTAAATTATAAGAGTTTTAGTTTTAATACACAATCTAATCAAAATATTAATCAACAAAAATTGTTTTAGAAAGGTTAAAATATGTGAAAAAGGTTTTAACTTTGTTTTGATCAATTAAAGATTTATGTAATGACTAAATTTTTCTTGATATGTTTCATAATATTATACTCAATTATTTGGTTTGTTAACCAATAAAAGTAAAGAAAAAAATTGTTTTTAATTGGTCTAAGAAAATAATTGACTAACATCTTTACTAATCAATTAACATCATTTTAAGTTCTCCTAAAAAATAAATGAAGAGAAAAAAATTGATTAACACATATAATAACCAACTAAAATAAAAAGCGTTTAATTGATTTTTATATTTTACTAAAAATAATCAATTACCTATACTTCGGTTAAAAATCAAATGTGTTTGAATAAGTTTTTAATAGTGTTTCATAAACTCTATAAATAAAACCTTTGATTCACTCTTTTAAATGTATGGTAGTACTTTCGTAAAGAAAATTCACTAGTAGAAAAATGACTTTTCTACATCTGTTTTGGAAGACATTTTACGAAGTAGAAAGTCTTGAACATACAACATCGGTTATGCAATCGACGTAATATATACGCCACTACGTTGGTTGCAAATAGAAACCGACATTATATACTCAACTAAAATAACTGAAAAAGATGGATACTACATCGGCTGGAGCTGAAACCGACGTAGAATAACACTTTTTACGTCGGTTGTAAGCTAGAGCTGACGTAAAAAGTCATCTATTACGTCGGTTGTAGCTTACAACTGACATAAAAAGTCATTTTTTAAAAAAAATAATGGGGTGATAAATCTCTAATCAATACAGAAAACACTACAAAAAATTTTAGAATTTTCTAGCAAGTATAGATATGTAAAATAAAAGGCTACAATCTAAAAAAATAGGTGAAAAGTAACAAAAAAACCCTAAACGATGGAATTTTGGAATTTCGGAGGCCCAACCGCCTTTGGTTGTTGGCTAGTGAATTCGTTATCCCATTTTGAGCAACTTTCATTTTTGAAGCGTCTCAATCCGAGCTCTCTATCAAAAGTTATGGTCGTTTGAAGTTTTTTAATCCTAAATTTTTCAAACCCTAAATCTATGATAAACCTATACAATATAAGAACTCTAACATCAAATATATATCAAATCAAGATACTGATAAAAAATTTGGGTCAAAAATAAATTTCTAACTATTTTTAATGAATTTTACAAAATTGTTAACCTTTTGTAAAGAGAAGAAGCAAGGGGTGTTGAACCAAGCATTCAACCTGCGCACACCAAACGAACATGGAAGAAGCCGAAAATGGAGACAAACGAACCTTAGCAAAACCAGTGAAAAACAAAGATGCAAATGAAAACCAATGAGAAGAGAAAGCAGCACCATGAGAAATACAAATGAAAACTGGTGAGAATAAAAGCGGCACCACACGAAGGTTGAGAGGAGAAGGCAACGAGGGTGAGGAGGAGGTAGCGAGGGTGAGGAGAAGGTGAAGGAGAAGAAAATGTAAGCGTAAGAGAAAAGTGATACCCAAGAGTTAATATCTCTCTTGAAATCCCTAATCTTAACTCGAGAGATATACTACGTCGGTTGGGTCCCAATTGACGTAGTATCTGACCAAATTTTACCAAATTTTCTTCAAAATTCACTCGTGCGTCAAGAGGAGGATATTACGTCGGTTCGAAAGTCTCAACCGAAGTACTATGGGCTACATACTACGTCGGTTGACACCTCCCAACCGACATAGTATCTTTAGTGCCATTACAAAGTTTTCAAATTTTGAATTTTTACTTTTTTTAATCATTTTTATGTCGGTTATAAGTGGCAAACGATGTATAATATGGTATACAACGTCGGGTTTGAGTTAACCAACATAATATCTTTTCAAATATTTACAAAAATGTCACCGCATTTTTGTTTACATAAGTTCTGTTTTAACCGTATTATCCTGACATAGAACGCGTTTCTTATACTAGTGTTTGCAAACGTTCATATAGATCTTTTTGAGCTGTTTCAAGTGTGCTTACAAGATTTACCAAGAATTCTTTCAACTATCTCTTGATCGAGTAAAAAAATACAAAGGTTGTGTATTGGTACTATAAATCTCTTGTGAATCCTTCTGATATGTGGTTGGTAACATTATCCTATTTTTGTGTTGCTAGATGTTGCGTTAAGAGAAGGTTTTAGACAAGTGTGACCCGTTTAAGTGTGTAAACAAAAATACAAGTGAGGGTCGTTTGGGTTAAAGGTAGTATCACTCCCTTGTATTAGTTAAATCCCTGTATCGAAAGTCTTCCTAACCAAATTTTTAGGCAAGCATGTCCCATTTAAGTGTATAAATGACAGTACAACTGAGGATTATTTGTGAGTGGGGTACACGTGTTTAAAAATGCTTCCGTTTGAGGGAGAGTGTAGTCATGTAAAAGAGGGACTCTCACTTGAGGGGGAGATTTTAGGTATTCAAGTGTGAGTCTAAGTCCCACATTGTATAGAAATGAGAAAGTTGATCAACATATAAGAAAGAAGACCTACAACCTTAATGCCTTAAGGTTTTGGGTTGAAGGTGGTGTCATCCCTTGTGTGGGTCTAATTCTTGTCTCATTCTTGTTTGATCTCCCTGGTGTTTCCCCTCTTGACTTTCCCAGCAAGTGGTATCAGAGTTGATGATTCGTGATAGTGACTAGGCTCAAACGAGTATAGTTTGATCCTATATCGAAAGTGTGAGTCTAAGTCTCACATTGAGTAGAAATGATAAAGTTGAGCAACATATAAGAAAGAAGACCCACAAACTTAATGTCCTAAAGTTTTAGGTTGAAGGTGGTGTCTTTCTCTTATATAGGTCAGACTTTTGTCTCATTCTTGTTTGATCTCCATGGTGTTTACTCCCTCGGATTTTCCTAACATGATGTTACTAATGAACATTTTTGTGCATAATTTTCTATGCTATTGTATATTGAGTTCAAAGCGAATATGATGGGCGACTTGAAGTTTTTCATAGGACTTTAAATTAAGTAGAAAAATGATGTCATCTACTTAAGCTAAATGCATGTAAGAGAGCTAAAAATTTAAATTAGAAGAAATTAAAGAAATAGATATGTATATGCATTTAAGAACTAGCCTAGAAGTAAAAGAAAGCAAAAGAAAGCAAAAGAAAGAAGACATTATACAAACAAACAATTTTACTTCTTTATCTTTCAGTAACTAGTCTTTAATATTATGTTCAATGTATGTTTATGTGACAATTTCTCATCTACCAAAAAGAAACTCACTTAATAATAGTTAAAATATTTTTTTAATATCTTATTGGAACTACTAACCTTAATATATGCTTTAAGAAAAGAGAAAGTTTTAAAAAAAATATTTTTTAATAATAAAAGAATGTTTTTTCCTACAATAATCACACAAATTATCCAAGCTCGTGAAGCATATGCTAGTTAATTATTATCAATCATTTTATAGATATATTTCATAAATTGTATTTTAAAATATTATTTCCATTCTAATTAGTTAACCATTACAAAAAGTTGTTATTTATAATAATATATAATATGATATTTTTGTTTGGTATACACATTATTTATTTTATTTTATTTTATTTTAAATTGTATTTAAAATTATAAAATCTCGAAAAACATTTTCTTTTATAATACATAATTCTTTTCTAGTATCCTAACTAACTAAAAGAATCAATATTGTAAAAGATTTTTTTAAAAATAAAACTACATATAATTTTGAACAATGATAACAACATATTCAATAATGATATATAAAATTAAAATTAAATCACATGCTAAAGAAAATGATATATTTATTTGACTAGTTTAAGTAGAATTCATGATATCAAATTATTCTAGCAAAAATATTATAAAAATAAATGTAGAACTTTCATATATTATAATAATATTGAATACAATTTTGATAATACTAATATAGTTCCAAACTCTCTCAGTTGAGTTGGTTGAGGAGGATTCTAATAGACATATATCTTGTTATTTTTCATTTTTCTCATATTCAATGGCCAGACATAACTTGCTTTGACTTGAATGAATAAACATCCACATTGAGATTGTATCATTCTTCTGTAATTTATGACTTTGAAATAGAGATCTCCAATCACCATTCAATATATAGTATTTGTTTGTCCACTTTTTGAATGTTAGAGAATAAATATTCCCATAATTATCGTAGGCACAAACTGGTACTCCTTTCTCGATATCGTCGTGATCTCCCAACAATGGTAAGAATTGCTCTTCTGCTTCTCTCCTATTAAGTAAAAGTCTATTCAAATTAACATTTAGATCACTATTTGTGAGCTTCTTTTTTAGAAGTTGACTATGATCTAAAACATATTTTCTAATATGAGCATTCTTTTCTTGAAGGCAAAAACACAATTCTAACGATGAAGCATAAGCATTACTTGACTCCATATTCCTCTCCCCTTTTAAAACCTTCAATAAGAAAAATGTTTATAAGCATACTAACAAACATTCATATATATTATATAATTCAGAATGTGTGTAATTTTTTTTAAAAATCTTTTATCCATCAATAATATATATAAAAAAACATAATTGTGTTATAAGATATTATAAATTATAAATAAATAATACTTATCTATTATAAATTTATTTAGATTGTAATTATATATTCTTTTAAAATATCAATTAAATATTAGAAACATATATTTATTAAGATACAATGCTATATATTAGAAATATTTATCTATTACAAATTTATATTTATTTAGAATGTGTTTATGTATTTTTAAAAGTTATTCAATATTACACGTATTTATACTAAAATCACTTACCTATTACCAATATTTTTAGAATGTAATTATATATATTTTTTAAAAGATATCTTAAAGCGTGAATCATATATTAAAAACACAAATTATCAAGATAATATATTATATATTGAAAACATTTATGTATTACAATTCTATTTAGATTGCTATTGTATATTTCCTTAAAAATATTTCAAATTATCAATATTAGAATCGTGTATTTATCGTATAAAAAATTACATAGTAAAAACATTTATTTTTATGCCTTCCGGATTATGTGTTTTTATTTAAATATTTTTTAGACTGTTAATCGAATATTTAAAGCATATATTTAAATTATATACCAAAAAAATTTATACTCAATTATGATTATGTATTTTTTCAATAAGAAATTTTTAAATATCAATTTAATATTTGAAGGATAAAAAAGCATATATTAGAAGATGTACTTACTAAATATGAGTTGCTTATTTGAGTAGTAGAAGAATTAATTTGTCTTTCTTAAACTTGTAAACTTCTTGAGGATCAATTTTGAGTAGAAAGTCAAAGATTGATCAAGAATCTATTTAGAAAAGACTTTTCACTATGAAAGAACTCTTGACTAAAGAAAGATGAGGATGAATAAGTGATTAATATGCTTTTATAGCCTTTTATAAATAGATTGAAGATATAAAAGATAAAAGATTTTATCATTATCTTAAAAAAAAGATTATTTAAAAAAAGATTATAATATATTAATGATATTATGAAAACCGCTTTAACAATTCTATTTAGATTGTTATTGTATATTTCTTTAAAATTATTTCAAATTACTAATATTAGAATCATGTATTTATTATATAAGAAATTGCAAACTAAAAATACTTATTTTTATTCTTTCTTGGTTATATATTTTTATTTAAAACATATTTTTAGAGTGTCAATCGAATATTTACAGCGTATAAATGACTTTAATTTATAATTTTAGACTTTTGATAAACAGATTGAAGATAAAAAAAATTAAAAATTAAAAGATTTTATCATTATCTTAGAAAAGATTATATTATATTATTGATATTATGTATCAAAAACCACTTAATTCATCAATTAAAATTTTGATAATATATAATTACGTATTTTTTAAAAGAAATAGTTTAATGAAGTAAAATATTAGAAAACACGTGTTTATAACACAAGATAATATACTAAGAAAATTTTATATTAAAAATTTATTTAGAATTGTGTGTCCAATTTTTTATTAAAGTTATTAACGTGTCAATCATATAGTAAAAGAACGTATTAAATTATATAATAAAAAATGTTTCACCAGAATGCGAATATGAATTTTAATTGGCTCACTATAACTAAAACTGCTATCGAAACTAACAAATTGCAAACTGGAGAGTTATAAATACAGATGAGCTTATTTATATAAATAACTCCAATATCAATTTAATATTTGAAGGATAAAAAATCATATATGAGAAGATGCACTTACTGAATATGAATTGCTTAGATGAGTAGCAGAAGAAATAATTTGTTTCTCTCGAACTTGTAAACTTTGTCGAAGATCAATAGGAAGCCGAAGATTGGACAAGAACACACTTAAAAAAGGCTTTTCACTTAGAAAAAACTTTTCACCGATAAAGAGCTTTTGACTAAGAAAGATGAGAATGTATAAGTGATTTTAATATAGACTTTTATAAACAAATTAGAGATAGAAAAGATAAAAGATTACAAGATTTTATCATTATCTTATATAAAGATTATGATAAATTAACGATATTATGTTATCAAAACCACTTTAACTAAGTTAACTAATTCATCATTTAAGATTTTGATGATATATAATTACGTATTTAAAAAAAAAGAAACTTTTGTGTGGATAAAATATTAGAAATGAGATGTTTATTAACACAAGATAATTTGTCTGTCTAATTTTTTCTTAAAATTATTAAAGTGTCAATCATATATTAAAAGGACGTATTAAATTATATAGTAAAAAAAATTTCACCAGAATATTATATCTAAGAAAATGAATTTTAATTGGCTCACTATAATTGCAACTGCTATCCGAACCAACAAATTGCAAACAGGAGAGTTATAAATATAAATGAGCTTATAAATATAAATAACTCCAATACCAAGATAAATATTACATCCACGATTAAAATCTATAAATTTGGCTTAATAATTTTTATAATTTTAATATTTATTTCATTAAATTAAGAAATCTTCACAAAATAATTGACTCTTCTTTTATTTATTTTTCTTCAATTGGGTGCTTATTTAGAAGACAGCACTGTCGGAGTGTTATCTACTAACCACCCAGAAAAAAATGTTATAGTTTTATGTTGATTTTAATCGGTTATATTATTTTACAATTATATTATTTTACTTTTCTCTTAAATTAATGAAAACACTGTAAACACAATAAAAATTGTGTGTAAATGTGACATTATTTTTTAACAAAACTAATACTGAACAATGTTATTATTGTAACAAATAATTTTAATCTTATTAATTTATTCAGAAAAATCCATAAAAAAACATATAAAACAAAAAATTATAATTTAAATTGAATCAGGTTATTCTAGATTTAGATTCACTTCATTTAGGTAGTGGTGTAAACAGGTTAGACTAATCTGACTATAAATTTATGAATCCATCCATTTCATAACATAATAATTATATGTTTTAAGAAAATAAAAGTCATATTAGTTTCGAAAAACATATATCTATTATAATTTATATTTGTTTTTGGGTCATTATATCTAAAAAGTAAAATTAATTTTATGAATATGACTTGAATTTAAAAAAAATATTTTTTTTATGAATTTTGTTTTTTGTTTTCTTTTAAAGAGGGTTAAAATAAATTGTTGGTTTAGGATCCTAGAAGGCCAAAAAATTGAAACTCAATAAAAAAATGAGTTGGATAGACTTATTATAAATTGTTTAAATAACTCATTAGGTTGGCTGGTTTTAAGATTTATCAAGAATACTTTACAAAAAAATCTATGATTAGTTACTTCTTTCTAGTCATATATATATATATATATATATAAATCCAACATGTAACATTAGTCACTACATATTGACTTTAGGTTGTACTTCTTCGACTCATGTAAGCTCTACTTTATTTTCTATTTCATTTAAAAAAAGCCTTTTTCACATCTCTTTACTATCAAACCCTTTCCTTCGTTCATTTGTAATTGTAGAGTCTCTTTTAGCCCAATCTTTTTCTCAACTAACCCTTTTCCAATACAATTTTTTAGAAAATCCAAATGGAACAAATCATAAAGTTTGAAACTCTTATAAGTCTTTTACTTTCATGGTATTGTAGTTTTTAATATTTGAGTTTTGATATTTTTCGTTGTTAGATCCAAGTTCATGAAAGAATAATTACTTATGTAATTGCTATATGTAGATTATGCATTATTTTTAATATGCAGTGTCTAAGGATTCATCACTTAGTATATCATCTATATCTCATCACTTAGTATATCATTTATATCTTTATATGCATTGAACATGCATCATATATAAGAAGGAAAAAAAAAAAGCTCAAAATGATAAAAAATTTCAATTCTTTTCCTACCACCAATTACACGAACTCGTCAAACTCAACAACTAACTCTACCACCTGACCAACTAACACAATAAGTACAAGTTAATTGTCTCTCTAAAAGCTTCCACTAAAATAGTTCCTAACAACTTTCTACTTAAGAAAAACACCACCAATACCATCAAAGGAACAATTACCTAAAACCAGTTTGCCATCATGAGGGGGATAATAAGTGATAAACAATTATTATGTAAGAATCATTAGCGATTATGTTAGAGTATATTAACAGATAATAAATAATTATTATGTGAGGGTTATTAGTAATTATGTTAGAGTAACTATTCTGTTATGATCATGTTATTTCATTTATTCTATATATAGAGTATTATTTTTTCATCAAGGGAAGAGATATATTTTCACTCTCATATCTTTTGTTCTTTTTCATTCATTTATGGTCATTTCTTTATTTACCACACAATATGTGGTTAATATGACATATTTGTTATGGTATCAGAGCTCTCTAACCGAGAGAACTTTGTTGTGTCAACTCTGATTCTGTTCTATCTACAAAAATTCATCATCTACAATGGCTTCAGAAGTGCCATTATTTTCAGCAGCAAATCTTCTTAATGATTCTTCCAGTGTATATTTTCTTCATCCTAGCAAATGTCCTGGTCAATTGCTGGTTACAATTCCATTATCTGATTAGAATTACCACACTTGGTCCCGCAACATGGTCATGGCTCTTGAAGCTAAGAATAAGATTGGTTTCGTTAATGGATCAATTCCAGAAGCTACTCTTGGTGATGCGTTGCGAATTACATGGGAAAGAAACACCAAGACTGTGCTTTCTTGGATAATTAGGACATTGAGTTCGGAAATTGCAAGGAGTGTTATGATGTGTAACTCTGCCTTTGATATGTGGCAAGAATTGAAACAACGATTCTCACAAGGAAATAACACCAAAGTAGCGAATTTGCAAGAAGAATTGCATTCTCTCAAACAAGGAAGCATGTCTGTCACAGGATTTTTCACACAAATGAAGAGCTTATGGTGTCAATTAGAAGATTTTCGTCCAATTTTCATGTGTGCTTGCAGTCGCTCTTGTACTTGCAGAATTTATAGAGATCAAGATTGCGCAATGAGGTTCTTGAAAGGTCTCAATGATCAATTCTCCATAGCAAAGATATCAGATTCTCATGATGGACCCCCTTCCAAGCATGAATAAGGTGTATTCTTTGATAATACAACAAGAAAGACAATTTTTGAGTGAGAATGGTGAAACAACAAAATGATTGTAGTTGCTCATGGTTCCTCTGCCTCCTCAAGTGGTGGCTCACATGGCCATTAGGGTTCATTCAACAGAAATTATCAGAATTCTCAAGTCAAAAGATGGACAAAGGATGTCAAGCATTATAATAGTAAGAAATGCACACATTGTGGTAAAAGAGGCCACATAATTGATGAATGTCATCGCTTACACGGTTTTCCATCGAGCTACAAAAGGAGAGAATCCTATATTAACAATGCCACTACAAGAAAAACTGCAAATGAAAGTGAGGCACTTACAAACCAAGAGAAATCTCAGCAGTCTTCGAGCTTTAGTTTGTCCAAAGATCAATATAACTCTGTCCTGACTCTTCTTCAGCAATCTCAGTTAGCTACAACCCCTAACATTGAACATCATGCACATCACATTTCCAATGCATCCACATGTATCATCTGTAATTTAAGATCACTACCAAGATTTGTCTTTTGGATCTTAGATTCAGGTGCCACTGATCACATTAGCTCATCTTTAGAGAATTTTGCTACATATAGAATTATTCTTATATTCCTATTAAGTTACCTAATGGATCTATAGTTTATGAAAACATTAAAGGCACTATAATATTTTCTACTACATTCATTATCCATAATGTACTATACATACCAAGATTTAACTTCAATCTCATTTCAGTATCTCAATTAGCTATAAAATCTAATTGTTCCATTAGGTTTACTGATCAAATATGTGAAATACAGGACAATCACACTATGAGGATGATTGGCTTTGCTAAGATGCACCACAGACTCTATGTTTTTGAAAATCCTAAAGGACCAGGAAAATACTTTGCCCTAGCTTCAATTTCAATAAATTCAGTGTTTGTTAATAAGGTGGATGATTGACATTTTAGACTAGGTCACTTGTCTAAAGACAAACTATATGTATTGTCAACAAAGTTTGATTACATTTCTAGCAAAACATGTAATGATTTTTGTCAAATATGTCCTCTTGTTAAACAGAAAAGACTTCTGTTTCCTGTAAGCACTTCTTCAAGCAATAATTTTATTTATTTATTACATATGGATATTTGGAGACCATTAGTCATTACTTATGTGGATGGATATAGATATTTTTTTACTGTTGTGGATGATTTTTCTAGGCATACTTAGATTGTTATTTTGAAAACTAAATCAAAAGTATAGGCTGCATTAAATCTTTCATTACTTTAGTTGAAACTCAATTTTTTACTACTATCAAATGCATTAGGTATGATCAAGGACCTGAATTTAATTTGCATCAGTTTTACTCTCTCAAAGACATAGAACATCAAATGTCTTGTGTTGAGACTCCACAACAAAATGGAGTGGTAGAGAGAAAACGTCAACACATTTTAAACATTACTAGGGCTCTTATTTTTCAAAGTAACTTGCCTATATTATTTTGGAACTTTGCAACCTCTCATGTTTTTTTGCTTAATAGATTGCCTAGCAAGGTTTTACATAACAAAAGTCCTTATGATATTTTGTATAACTCTTCTCCTGATTTAACTTTTATCAAAGTCTTTGGTTGTGAAGCTTTTGCATCAACTTTGGCTCATAATAGGACAAAACTTGATCCTCAGGCTAGACAGTATGTTTATTTAGGTCACAAACCAGGGATCAAGGGTTCACTTCTTTATGATTTACACACCAGAGAGGTTTTTTTTTATCCAGAAGTATTTCTTTCAATGAAAATAATTTTATTTTTAAGCATATTGTCAATCATACAGAAAGTGAAAATTTTGTCATGCCACATGATCTATCTTTCCTTACCTCCTCTTCACCACTACAAAACCAACAAACATCATATATTGTTCCACAAAAAAATTATTCCTCTCCCACTACACCACTACAAAACCAACAAACATCGTATATTGTCTCATAACAAAATTATTCCTCTCCCACTTTCACAACCTAAAGGTGTAGTTCCTCCAAAACCTGGTCAGTTCTGCAAGTTGAGAAAATCTCTTTATGATCTAAGACAATCTAGTAGACAGTGTTATGAAAAGTTGTCTACAGTTCTTATAGCTTTGGGTTATACCCAATCACAGACTGATTTTCTTTATTTACTAAACAATCTGCTACTGGTGCATTCACAATCATCCTTGTCTATGTTGATGATATGATTTTGACAGGAAATGATGCTCAAGATATTGCTTTGGTCAAGTCTCAACTTGATCACTTATTCAAAATTAAGGATCTTGGTCAAATGATTTTTTTTTTTGGATTAGAAGTTGCTAGATCAAGGAAGGACATTTTGCTTAACCAAAGGAAATACACTTTAGAGCTTCTAGAGCCTGCTGACTTGTTAGGATGCAAACCTTCTAACACTCCTATGAATCCTCAAATAAAGTTCCATTCCAAAGAGAGTAATCTTCTTAAAGACATTTCCATGTATCAACGACTCATTAGATAACTCATCTACCTGACCAACACTAGGTCCCCGACATTTGTCTTGTTGTTAATCATCTCTCACAATTCTTATCAGCTCCTACAATGGCTCATTACCAAGCAGCACTCAGGGTTCTTCTTTATCTCAAAGCTAATCCTGGTCGAGGACTCTTCTTTCCTAGTGATTCACCTTTACAACTGAAAGGTTTTTGTGACTTAGATTGGGCATTATGCCCTGAAACTCGCCGCTCTGTTACTGGCTTTTGCATTTTTTCTTGGTGATTCATTAATCTCTTAGTGATCCAAGAAGTAACACACAATTTCACGATCCTCCTCTTAGGCTGAATATCGTGCTTTGGCATCGACAACCTATGAAATTCAATGGTTGTCTTATTTCCTTCGTGATTTAAATATTGTTCCTCAGGCCACTACAGTTTTTTTTGTGACAACAAGTCTGCCTTACATTTAGCTATCAATCTTCTGTTTTATGAGCGTAGGAAACATATTGAAATCACGAATTTTTTGTTTGCTTCCTATTAATACTAAGTCACAGGTTGCTGACAGGCCATCTGTACAAAACCTCTCATCATACCCAAGTTGTTCTTACATCTGCTGTCCAAGATGGGTTTAATTGATCTTATGTTCCATCTTGAGGGGGGTAATAAATGATAAATAATTATTATGTGAAAATCATTAGCGATTGGATTCTGTTAGAGTATATTAACGGATAATAAATATGAGGGTTATTAGCAATTATGTTAGAGTAACTATTCTATTATGATCCTGTTATTCTATGTACTCTATATATAGAGAATTTTGTTTCATCAAGGTAATAACAATAGAGATATATTTTCACTCTCATATCCTTTATTCTTTTTCGTTCATTTCTGTTTAGTTTTTTATTTATCACATAATATGTGGTTAATATGATATCTTTATTAGAAAAAGACATGTTTTAGTTTTTGTTTATCATCTTCATGTGGATCTATTTTCATTATATTTCTTTATTTATCATATAATATGTGGTTAATATGATATCTTTGTTAGAAGAAGACATGTTTTAGTTTATGTTTATCATTTTCATGTTTAGGATCCATTTTCATTACAGGTGTTTATATTTGTTTTGTATTTACTAAACATCATCTTGTACATACTTATTATGATAACACTATTTTTTAGTTGATCTGATAGTGATTATTGAATCTAACACTTGTCATTAATTTTTTATACTTGATAACCTAACGACCAAAACGTTTTAACCTACTTCATAAAACAATTGATGCAATATACAAAATTTATAATTCTACTTAATGGGACAAATAAGAACTAAATAGCAAGTACCTTTTATGTCTCGGCATGAGTATTGAATGATTTCATCAAAAGAAAAGGAACAACCACTGTGTACATAGACATCTAGATCTTGATCCATTTAGTATGTTACGCTTAACTGTGTGTAGTCTCATTCCTTGAAGTCACCAACCAATAAGCGTGAATTTAGCCAAAATAACGGCTTATGAGGTTAATGGATATACTATTCTCATTCTCACTCCACATAACAAAATACAAATAAAATTTTAATGTTGCATATTTTGCATGAAAATGAAAACAAAGGAGAAGGAATTTAGAATGGAGGTTTGAAATTTGAGAGAATGTTAGACTTAATTTCATTTAATTCGACTATAGAGGATTAGATTGTGGAGAAATTCTCAATAATGATAGCCACTTCTATGGAAAAATCAAGATAAAGGATGAAATAAGAGTAATGCTTCTTTGTTTGTAATATACTTAAAAAAGTAATGATTTTATACTCGTGGAGTTCTTTTTTAATGTCCTTTCTTTGCTATTTTATTTCCCTGCTTTCTCCTAAAATAAGTTTTATCTCAAAGTGTAAGTAACATATTAGGTTCACTTTATCCTCTTCCATTAGACAGCTTAGTAATACTTGTGGAAAGAACTACATTCATTGATTATTTTCAAAATATAACCACATTAATTTAAAATAAACTCCAATAATAATAAGAAAATAAGTTATTAAGCTTTTACATTTAAAGATTTAGTGTTGGTTGACTTCGTAATAAAAGATTTGTTTTTAAGAAAGTGACAATATAACTTCCATCATTTAGCATAAAACAAGACGGAGAAAAGCTAAAAAGAATTTCATAGCATAAATTGAATCAAATCATTTTTCATTTGGTCTATTTGACTTACTATTTAAAAACACAAGTTGGGATGAACAAATCCGTTTTTGAAAATAAAAACTATATTTAAAAAAATAAAAATAATATTATCTTTAAAACATATAAATAGATTAAAATTTATATATAAAATTATTATATCTAAAAATAAAAATTAATTTTGTTAGTATTACTTAAATTTTAAATATGTATATATATATATATATATATATATATATATATATATATATATATATCAAAAAATTTAAACTTATTTTAAAATTAATCAATAACCTATTGATAGGATATATAGGACCTAAAAATCATAGTACATTTGAATAATTCAACTCATTATATTATTATTACTTAACTCGGATAGTGGAGTACATTTTGACACCTTTAATTTTTCAAACCTGAACAAAGATTTTAAATGTTTAATGAATGCCTTAAAAAGTTTATTCAAGGATAATAATGATTTCTTTAGCAGGTATAATTAATCTTTATAGAAGATTTCATTTGTCAATTAACTATGTCTTTTTTTTATTTACAATATTTTAAGTTTGGATCCAGTCTCATCTAACACAAACTTAATGTTAGTAATTCGTGATAATATTTATTACATCTATTCGTTATCTAATTTAATTTAATTTAGTAAGAATATCTTATAACATGAACACAATATTGAGAATACAGAAAACTCAACCAGAAAAAAATAGTAAAATTTTCTCTCTTCATTTTTCTTTTTCATTTATTAGTTTTAAATTATAGAAATCTAAATCTGGTTTCACTTCAAAAAATGTAACCTATAGTAATTAATATTTATCAAAATAGTAAGTTAAACACCATATAATGTATTCTTAAACCACATTGATGTACCAATTTTTCAAAAACTCTCCACAAATGTGTCATTTATTTTAAAATATTACATTACATCATTTTAATTTTACATCTACTCTCTCAAATTTTAGAATCATTATATTTACAATATAATAAAGAAGATCATTGAAAAAGTTTTAAAAATGAGAGTTGTAATAGTCTTAACATAATTACCTATTGATATATTCCTAATTATGTTAATGAGATGTTCTTATGGCATGAGCAAAATATTGAATATATAAAAATGTGAAGAAGAATACCATGTGACAGCTTGCAAGAGGATGATATCCGTTGACCCAAACATGAGAACATGCATACCACAACCTCATCATATATTGGGATAATACAGATCATAGAATGTTACATATAATATATATATATATATATATATATATATATATATATATATATATATATATATATATATATATATATATATATATATATATATATATA
>Ga0209489_106352_pt1 | contig 19121 bp, 14 predicted proteins | sample SiratrowhiteBW_FD_187527 | JGI IMG/M metagenome (GOLD analysis project Ga0209489, IMG submission 187527) | Root nodule microbial communities of legume samples collected from California, USA - Siratro white BW (SPAdes) (version 2) | ecosystem: Host-associated > Plants > Roots > Nodule | place...
TTTATATATATATATATATATATATATATATATATATATATATATTATTTAAGTTTATTATTTTTTGTAATTTAAGTACCCAATTATGTGGTCGGTTATGAAATGAAACAACCCAGACTTCAAGCCAAGTTATCTGCATTGCGAGTAGAATTCCACCAGGCAGCTTTGTGGATAGATCGCATACCACTTGAAAAGTGGACTCAAGCCTATAATGACAGTAAACAATATGGTTATATGACAACTAATCTGGTTGAATGCATGAATTCTATCTTCAAAGGAGCACGATCCTTACCCATTTGGGCTCTTGTTAGAACAACCTTTCAAAGAACGAATTCATGGTTTGTTGAGAGAGGTACAAGGTTGCATCTATGATAGCAGGTGGTCATCAATTTCCTGAAGATATTGTTGCTTCACTAAGGAAAAATCAACAACAATCTGCCATGTGTCATGTCCAGAGATTTAATTAAGACAATACATAATTTGATGTTCAGGAGATCGCCTCTCTCCATCTTCGACGCCGACCTATGTCCTTTAAAGTCAAATTGAATGAATTGTGGTGTGACTGTGGGGAGTTGCAAGCTCTCCGACTACCTTGTCCTCATGCCATCGTAGTTTGTTCCTATTGTCACTTCAACTTATTGATGTTTGTTGATCTAGTTTACAGTCTCCAGAATATTTACAAGGCTTATTAGATACCATTTCATCCAGTGCAGAATGAGAAATATTGTTCTATTTATAATGGACCAAATTTCGTATGAGACGTAAAACATCTAGAAGACCAACAACTACGTGTATCCATAATGAAATGGATGAACCAGTCAATAAGCCAAAAAAATGTTCTTATTGTAGGAATGAAAGACACAATAGGAGTAAGTGTCCATATCAATAATAAGTTATGCTTATTTGTATGAAATAATTTAATGATATATTTTTCATTATTTGTTTTGAAGCAACTCTTCAATGCATGACCACACCCATGAAATATAATTTACTTTCATTTATTTCTTATTATGATTACATAGAAATTGTGACGAAGATAAGAAAATATGTGTTAGATTTGAAAACTGAATTTCTCAATATACTACCATAACTAATGACACTTTATTCCTAACATTTTCTCCCACCTTTCTTCATAAATTAATCTTAATTCTTAGTTATCTAGAAGATACATTTTTATAATAGTTAACTTCAAATCAACTTATAAAAAAATTAATTAATATATTCACATGTTTTCTTATATATTTTTTCCAATTTTTATTAAATTTATATATAACTGATAATATTTGAGAAATTAATTATATGTTAGATATATTTATTATTATATATATTATTACATAGTTTTATTATTCAATTATAATATTAAGACGGAAACTACTTCAAATTTTTCATTATTAAAGTTTACTTTTTTTACCATCATATTTTATATTTTTAATATTATTTCAGTACAAAAACGTAACATGTATATAGTAATTTTAGTTGACGCCTTCCTAAATTCATACATAAATTTATTTTTTCAGTTACACAAAAATTGTACCATGAATGAACGAATTTTTTTTTAAACGACTTTAACTATACAAAACGTATTAAAATTGTATCACATGCACACGAATTTAATTAATCTAATTAAATTTGTCAGATTGTATCACGATTTTTGTCTCGCAGGTGAGTTCGTTCCATTGCCGCAGGAATTCTTCGTTTGTATTCGCCTTCCTGCCATACGATTTGCCCAATCAGGTAAATAAATAAAAATTTGCACCATTTTCGTAATTAAAGGAAAAAATTACCCTTTTTCGTTAAAACATGTTTCTGTGACACGAGTGAAGGTGATTTCTACATGTATAACAAAGCCTTAACATAAGCATTCCTTTCAGCTGAAACCGCCAAATTCAAACTCAACGCAAACTTCAAGCTCTTATGGTGCTGAGGAGGACATTTACATCTACCCTCACAACCTCTCGTTATTACACTTCTGCCACTGTCTCTCTCCCGCACACCGAGTTCACTCTCCTCCATCTGCTTCAGCTGTGCATCGACCTTCGAGCTCAGAAACTCACGCAACAATGTCACGCTCAGATCCTCTCCAATGGGTATGCGCAAAACGTTTTCCTCGCCACAAGGCTTGTTTCTGCATACGCCACTTGTGGCGGGTTAACATCGTCAAGGTTCGTCTTTGAGTTCGTTGAGGCCAAGAACGTTTACCTTTGGAACTCACTGATTAATGGGTACGTTAAAAACCACGACTTTCACAAAGCCTTTGCTTTGTTCGGAGAAATGGGTCGCCATGGTGTGTTGCCCGATGACTACACTCTCGCGACGGTTTCCAAAGTTTCTGGTGAACTTGAGGACTTGGTTTCCGGGAGATTGATTCATGGGAAGAGTGTAAGGATTGGGTTTGTGTCGGATGTTGTTGTTGCCAATTCTCTGATGGCAATGTATTGTAGGTGTGGGGAGTTTGCTGAGGCAGTGCAGGTGTTTGAGGAAATGCCTCAGAGGAATGTGGGTTCGTTCAATGTTGTAATTTCTGGGTGTGCTGCCTTGGGAATTTGTACTTCTCCTTCCCGTGATGATTTGTGGAACTTTTTTGTGAGAATGCAACGTGAGGGGTTTATGGCCGATGCTTTTACTGTTGCGAGTTTGCTGCCTGTGTGTAGTGGCGATAATGGGAAGTGGGATTATGGGAGGGAGCTTCACTGCTTCGTGGTGAAGAATGGGTTAGATTTGAAGATGGGTTTAGATGTGCATATGGGGTCTTCTTTGATTGATATGTATTCCAGGAGTAAGAGAGTTGTTATTGGAAGGAGAGTGTTTGACCAAATGAAAAACCGAAATGTATATGTTTGGACGGCAATGATCAATGGTTATGTGCAGAATGGAGCACCTGAGGATGCATTGGTTCTTCTTCGTGAGATGCAAACGAAGGGTGGGATACGACCCAATAAAGTATCACTTGTTAGTGTGCTTCCCGCTTGTGCCTCGCTTGCTGGATTAACAGGAGGGAAACAAATACATGGGTTTTCTATTAAAATGGAGTTAAATGATGATGCTTCCCTGTGTAATGCTTTAATTGACATGTATTCCAAAAGTGGGAGTTTGGAATATGCAAGACGGGCATTTGAATCTGATTCCTACTTCAAAGATGCTATAAGTTGGAGTTCAATGATCTCTGCGTATGGATTACACGGGAGAGGAGAAGAAGCTGTAATTACTTATCACAAAATGCTTAAGCAAGGGTTCAAACCAGACATGATAACAGTGGTTGGTGTTCTTTCTGCTTGCAGCAAGTCAGGATTGGTAGATGAAGGCATTAGTATATATAAGTCACTGATGACCAAGTATGACATAAAACCAACAGTTGAAATTTGCGCTTGTATTGTGGATATGTTAGGTAGATCAGGCCAGCTTGATCAAGCCTTGGAATTTATTGGAGAAATGCCTTTAGATCCTGGTCCAAGTGTTTGGGGATCTCTTTTAACCGCCTCTAAAATGCATGGGAATTCAAGTACAAGAGACCTGGCTTATAGGCATCTCTTAGTGCTGGAACCTGAAAACCCTTCAAATTATATATCCCTTTCGAATACATACGCATCCTATAGAAGATGGGATGTGGTAAGTGAGGTGAGAACAACGATGAAAGAAAGAGGTTTAAAAAAGATTCCAGGTTGCAGTTGGATAACTGTTAGTGGCAAGACTCATTCTTTTTGTGTTGCTGACAAAGCACATCCTTCGTCTAGTTTAATATATGGAATGCTTGATGACCTTGTATCAATAATGTCAGATGGTTGTGCTGATAGTGATATTCTGACTTGAATCTGCTGGTATTGATGTGCTGCAAATCTTGAAGTGTCTAGTAGACACTGAAAACTTGCCAGGCTAGCCGTTCTAGCCCAGCCAACTCAGAAACCATGCGCTTGGTTATATTTCAAGACCCAACTGGATGATATTCATTATTTGAGTGAGAAAAACGGTAGAAAAGCCCCAACTTACAGGTGGTTTTATTTCATATGGTTAACTTTGTTTCGAACATGGTGAGTGCAAACGTTTCCCGCGATACTGAGCAACTAATCAATGTTCAGATGAGATGCATGGAGGTTCACATGCAGCCTGGGTGAACCCTTTCCTTCAAATCAAACCCCTTTTACAGCATTGGTGTCAAAAGCTATGGGGATCCGCATGGAGTCGACATTCTGATTTACGACCTGGATGGCAAAGATCTCCATTTCAAAAAATAATGGCATTAGGTGATTCAACAATTCATGCCACGTGAAAAACATTATGTGAATCAACTGTTTCAAATTCTTTTATTTTTCAGGGTTGTTAGTTTGAATGCTTTCTTCGATAGTTTGCCATAATTATCTGAGTGAATGATAATTCTATTCAATCAAATACAGGATCATGAAATGGTGTTTAGGAGGGTAAATCAAAGTGGATACATTTAGGAATATGTATTTTCACTGTATTATTACTGGTTAAGCAACCTTCTCTGTCTAGCATTCCATACTGGGTCCATGCACACGAAAAGCTAGGAGGGTTAAACAATTTATAGTCATTATTGAACTTTATAAAACCTTCTAAATTGACAAACGATTTTTCTAATACGGAGCCATGGGCATTGGTTAGAGACAAATAGTTACACTCTGTTAAGTTCTACAAATTATTTCAAAATAAATATCAAATCTTTTCAGGAACCTCTACATTTACAAATAATGCGGGTACAATATAATTAATGAAAGATCAACAACAATTGTTATAAGACTGTAAGTCTCCCACGTAATATTGTTGTGACCTGACTCTGTTTAGTAAGTCTTAAATAATCACACAATTAGATAAAGTTGTTTGTTCGTTGACCCTATTAATTTTTTAATGATCCTCTGTTCATTTTGTAATGAACTTCCCGAAATGTAAAAATATATTTCAGAATAAGTAGAAAGTAGTTCCATAATAGAGCATAAGAAATTGAGCTCCTACACGAATATCATGTCAAAACTCATAAGTCCAATTAAACTGAAGTAACATCAACAGAACTTGCAAGTCCAACGAGAGGCAACATGTACAGCACAATCCAATATATCTTGTTACTGACATTAACGTTTAGAACAGTAATTTTGGATGGCATTCATGACGATGCAATGAAAATTATCCAAGATAAGTTACAACATTATTATTAAAGTGGCACCTATTAAATCCTCCAACCTAAATTTTTCAATGACATTTTTGTTTCATGACCTTACCAAAGGTAAGGAATAAATCTACCCTAATATATATGCCATCTTCATATCTATTCTTAGCATAAACCACAATAAATGGTTCGCATGAACGATCCTTGACATCAGGATGACAGATCAAAATTTACATCTAGAACGGAGTAAACATCAGCAAGGGAAGACACCTTGAAATCTGGTTTGAATTCAACATCAGCATACTCGGGAGAATCATATATTCCTTTTTGATCAAGCAAGCATGTAAAGGCTCCTGCTCGCCTCCCACAAGCCACCTGTAAAATGGTAAAACAAGCAATGCGGCATAAATCAATTACCATCCAATTTTAAATGCGACGAATATACTAGGAAAATAGAGCAAAATGGAAAGAAGGTTGTTTGTAGCTTTGTTGGAAATAATAATCCGTTTTACAAAAATAAAACTGCTTTCAATTGAATTTGGCATGCTTTCGCAAAAAAACAAACACTACTTTGCCTCCCACACGAACAGATTGCCACTATTAAATTTAACAGGAAATACAATTTCCTCTATTCATCATAGTTTTGGGGGATTATGAACATGGGTAAATTAACATCATATGACACTGAATAGTTAAGGAAATGTAATTTACCATTATAGTGTTTACCTTATATGAAACTCTTTTTGGTCTCTCACCATAGTTAAGGAAATGTTAAAAGCACATAATTTATCATTTTGTTATACAGAGCTTACCTTGTGGCCCACTTATTAATGCATCACAATCTTCATTCTATGACTCATCAAATGCAGATATTTGTAGTGGCATAAAACTTACAGAAAAAATGATAATAAAATTAAAATACCACTAGATAAAATCCAGAATAAAATAAGGACCTGAGTCACAGGATTTATATATTGCAAGCAAACACCGACTCGTTTGCATACTGATGCTGAATTGTTTTACTATAAAGTTCACTAGTCATCATCACAGAACCAACTCTATGAGAAAGATTTGAAATGCACTCTTAATTCTCTAGTTTCAGGATTTTGTTACTACAATATTTAATGTTCTGCCTTTGATTTTGCAATTTTTCCGATTGTGTATTTGTAATCAAATGTGAAAAGAGAAACCAAGAAGATCGGTAAGCATTATTCCCAAATAATGATGATAATAAGAATACATGCACTTGAAATTGCACAATGCACAGCTACAATGAAAAGTGTGGCATTTGAATACCCACATCAGGAAAAAAATCACTTACATCATCTTTAAGGCTATCCCCAATCATGATTACTTCATTCGGTTGAACTTCCCAAAGAGAACAAATATACAATAGTGGAGCTGGATCAGGTTTATAAGGAAGAAATTCCCTGCTTAATGCTGGAGAAAATGTAATCTGCAGCAATGAGGTATAATATATATAGTAGTTTAACATTTTAAAAGAAAGAAGAGTGAGAGGTTTAACCTTACACTAAAAATTCACAATCTTCAAGTTACAATCAATAATGGTGACTTTATGCCGTACGCACCACCATAGATAGCATATTTTAGAAAGCAAGAAGTTTTTTAAAACCATCTTTATAAGGTTGCACCAGCTTTCTTGAAAATAATGGAAATGTAACGTAATAAGGTACCATTCCGTACAAGCCATACAGCAACTATATAACTTCATTTTCAAATTGATGTATGTCATACCTAGGGACAAAAGAAGACTGCATGGCAAAATCCCTGACTCTATCGCGCTCTTCTAGTTTATATTGGCATAATATCATAGCAAAGCCAAAGACAAAGTTCAAATAGGAGAAAAGTGGACAACCTAATTTCACACACAATTTTCCATATCAATTCAATCCAATTGTCCCAGGTAGAGAAAATTAGTATACATACATACATATATATGTATACATATGCACACACACATACACAGTTGCATTTGTTGACAAACTCACCCCAAATCGTTCATGGAATAAATCAACTGCTGACTTCATGTTCCGAGTGATCAAACCCCTCCTATTAAAAAAAGGCCATATACCATAAGTAACCAACTCCGTAATCTATCTTGACCTCTAATACAAACATGTATAACAGATACCCTGAACTTTAACTATTTATATGAAAACAGTGCAAAGTAAGTTTCATCACAAAAATAGGTTAGTTGTCCAAATTAAACAATGCGCCAAGGTTCACATGTATGTTCAGAGTTGCTTCCAGCAACTTTACCATTAGAGGATTGGAGGGTGTTGACATAGTAATGAAAATTGCTTAAAATATTATCTTCATAAAATATTATAATCAAGTTTAAATAAAAAAATATATAAAATAATGAGATAGTCCTTCTAATAGAATGTAGGTTGATATCCTAATGCGGGACCCATAAGAAACTCGTAAATTGGTTCTGTTTGAGATGCCCTAAGAAGCAGGACCAACAACTAATAAGGCGTTTAACTGAATCTGAATTTGGCAAAAAGCAGAGAAGAGCAGAAGAGGAAGAAGAAAGTGCGCTTAACTGGACCTTATTTTCTTGGAATCAAGAATAGCACAAAGCTCCGAAGCACCTGCAGAACGAGCATAAAACCTCTGCTCACTTCATGAAAAAGAGAGAGAGAGAAAGAGAGAGAAATGGATGCAAACCAGGCATGATTTGGAGGCGTTGGAGACCCTGACGCTCGACCTCGGCGATGGCGTCGTAGGCCTTTTGCTTTTCATGAGGAGGCCAAGCCTCGATGTGGCCCAAAATGTCGATGCCGGAAGGGTTTTCCGCCTTGAGCCTGTGGTACTCGGCGTCGCCGAGCACCGCCCTGTACATGGCCTGAAAATCGATGACCGGGACGGTGAGGGTGCCGTCCATGTCGAAAACGACGCCTCTGAGGCGCGTTTTGAGGGCGGGAGGATGGGAGGACATTCGCTTGGAGAATATAAATGCTTTGGCGGAATTGGATATGAGCAATGGCATTCCCGATCTCTGTTTTCTGCTTCGCCCACCGCATTTTTCGTCCTACTCTACTCAAATCTTCTTATACACTCACCCACACCACACCACACTGTTTCGTTAGCTAGCGTTAATTCTAACATTTTTCTTTTTTTAAAAAAAGAAATTATTTCAAAATAGGTGTCAGAAGGGCTACCTTTCACTCTCCCGTGTCTCTTCTGAAAGTAAATATTTATTCACATTCTTATATTTAATCGGTAAAAACTTTTTCTTCCATTCTCATCTTTATCAGGAAATCCTATAACCATATAATTAAATAATTTTTAATTAAAATAAAAATTTAAAATATTATTAAATATTTATTATTAAAAGAATATACCTTTTTAATGTAAAATATAAAAAAAATGATAAATGTATAAGTATTAAATAAAAATATAAAATTCTAATAAGATAAAAATCAAATAATTATAAAAAATATTAAATATATGATTTAATAATAAATTATTAAATTAAGAAAAAAATTAATATAAACTTTTTAAATTACTTACTAAATTGAATATGTTAACTTAAAATAAGAATAAATATAAGGAACAACATGATATTAAAATAGATACATAAATAAGATGGATATGTAGATACTTAAATATTATTAATACTCATTCATATATCCAAAATTCAATGTAAAAATTCTTAGGAATGAGTTTATATTTACGGAAACAGATTTATTTACCATCCTACTTTAAAACATAGGATCTATACATTCTAAGAATGAAAAATGCTTCATGTAAATTAAAATTAATAGTAAATACCAAAACCCGAATAAAATATTAAACAATTTTTTTAAAATAATACAATTATATTTAAGAGGAAAAATATATTTAAATAAAAATAAATTTTATGGATATTAAATTTATATGACTTTCGTTCACAATAGTAACATACTGTTACTAAGTTAGAAGAAGTACTTTATTTTATATCTAGGTAGGACAGACTAGAGCGAGATATTTTTTGAAATGAACTTTGGCAACCACAAAAGGATCATGATCGATTTTTTTAAACCAATTTATCTTTTCATATTCTACCATTTTCTTTTTATCGTGGCTTCATATGAAGTATGAGCAAATATAGGGTTTTGCTTCGATAAATTCATTGTTGGAGAGGAATATGAGGCTCTGATAGTTATCTTTGTTTCGATTAGGAAGGTGGAGGGTGCGGCAGTGGATGTTCGATGGGTCGGCGGTGAAAGCGGTGACTTTAGCGGCGAAGAAGATGGCGGAGGTATCGAGGTGCTTCCTCAGGCAGTTGCGCACCAGTCCTTGGTTTTTTTCATCTAACGTTCATGCCTTGTACTTCTCTTCAAAAGTATAACATGCTTTTTCATGGGAGTTAATTCTTACCAAAATATGCAATCATTGTTTTCCACAAAAGGAATTATAATATAAGACACACCATGCTTAGTGTAAAAGAATCCCACTATAGTAGCAAAAATAGATGCGAGGAAAGGTGATTTGTCTTTATTCAAGTTTTTATTCCATTAAAATATTTATTAAGTTATTATAAAATAAAAAATAATTTAATTTTAGAAATATATATCATTTTTTAAATAATATTAAAAAATTCTATATATATTTTTTAGAAAAAAATTATTGAAATACATTAAACTACTAAAAAATTATTCAATTATTTATCTTACTAAATAATAAATTAATTATTTTTTATTCATTAAAAGATAGAATTATCCAATTAAAAATAATAATAAATTATCAAATAGTTTTCACTAACTTCCTTTCACCTAATTAAAATAATTCTATTGCTCATTCTAATTTTATTTTATTTTCTCTCCTTTAAATTTTTTTTTCTTTATTTTTCTCTCCTTTGATTATTTTTTCTATTATCATTATTATTTAAACTACTTGATTAATCGTAATCGATAATACATGATTTTAAGAAAAGTAACTTTTGTTTGCCTGTTCAAATTAACAATATATGATACAATAGCCAAAATAACTATCACATTTTTATTTCTAATAAATTATTATTTTTGCAAAATTAGACCATTTTTTTCCATCTAAATTAAATACCATTATTTTTTTATCTTTTTTACATTTTGTGTTAATGATTAATTATTATTCTAACTATATAGCTAAACTACTTTTTTTAGAAAGTATTTTTCACCATAACATATTTTACATATATATATATATATATATATATATATATATATATATATATATATATATATATATATATATATAGTTAATGTAAGTTGAATCATTTCATAAACATTTCATAAAATTTTAAAATATATGATTCTCACGTAATATAGGATAATAAAAAAAACTTACCTTTATGAGATACTCAATCAAAAGAATTTTAATCTTATTTTCTCAATCTATCTCTTTTAATCTTTCTTCTTCTCCCACACACTTTTTTTATGGTCAATTGTAAAACTCTCACACTATAGAAACAAAATCCTAATTTATTTATGTAATCAACCTCCATTAGGTTGGTGGATTACCATAAGTTATTTATAAAGTAAATAACTTTCTATAATTACAAATAAGTCCTTCTATTTTGTTAAATCACATTTAGGCTAATAATTATATTTCACATGAGTCACATTAATGGAATATATTTATTTATTTTCTTACGTTCTTCCACTTGACTCAAGTGGTGCTATAATACTTCATGATTTAATAAATTACATAAATCATAATATGCATTAAAGGACCTTCAATAAATTGGTTTCATCATTCGTCATATTTAAAGATATATGAACAATAAGAGTCGTGGCAGTCACATATCATTCAATCAACACATTCCCTTCCATGCACTATTGTGTCATCATTCTCCTTAATATGACTTTATAATGAGAAGTCTTTACCGGGTTCAAACATAATGTCATCATCACTAGTAGAAAAACATCATTCTATGTCTCCGTATAAGGACGGTTAAAAGCCAAACCGACGTAACCAAAAATGCGGTGACATTTTTATAAATAAATGAACATACTTCATGTTGGTTCTAAACAAATCGACGTAGAGTTATATATCCAACGTCGGTTACACCTAAAAACCATCATAAAAAAGACAGTAAAAATAAAAATTCAAAATTTTAAAATTCAAATTTGGCGCTGCATATATCACGTCGGTTATGGGGCTCCAACCGACGTGATATATACTACACACCATGTCAGTTTTTTGTATAAATCAACGTTATGTATGGTCCTGAAAGTTGAGTGAAAATTTTCTTAAAATTGGGGTTAAATATCACGTCAGTTATTTATCCCAGAACCGACGTAGTATGTCCCTCGAGTTAAAATAAGGGATTTCAAGAGAGATATTAACTCTTACCCTTACATTTTTCTCTTACGTTTTCTTCTCCTTCACCTTCTCCTTAACCTCGTTGCCTCCTCCTCAGCCTCGCTTCCCTCTCCTCTCAGCCTTCGCGTGGTGCCACTTTTATTCTCATTAGTTTTCATTTATATTTCGCATGGTGCCACTTCTCACTGGTTTTCGTTTGCATATTTTTTTTCATTGGTTTTGCTAGGGTTTGAGATGCTCTATTTTGGGCTTCTTCCATGTTCATTTGGTGTGTGCAAGCTTCTTGGTGGTCTCGGTTGAATGCTTGGTTCGACACCCTTGCCTCTTCTCTTTGCAAGAAGTTAGCAATTTTGTAAAATTCATTAAAAATAATTAAAAATTTCTTTTTGACCCAAATTTTTTCTCAGCATCTTGATTTAGTATATATTTGATGGTAGAGTTCTTAGATTGTATAGGTTTATCATAGATTTAGGATTTCAAAAGTTTAGGGTGAAAAACCTTCAAACGACTATAACTTTTGATAGAGAGCTCGGATTGAGACGCTCCAAAAATAAAAATTGTTTGAAATGGGATAACGAGCCCTTAGCCAACCGCCTTTGGAAATTCTAAAATTCCATCATTTAGGGTTTTTTTATTTTTTCTTATTTTTCATCTATTTTTTTAGATTGTAGCCTTTGATTTCACATATCTATACTTGCTAAAAAAATTTAAATTTTTTTGTAGTGTTTTCTTGTATCAATTAGAGATTTATCAACCCAATTTTTTTTTTTGTTTTAAAAAAATAACTTTTCACGTCGGTTGTAAGCTCAAAACCGACGTGAAAAGTGCTTTATAACAAACATCACATCGGTTTTAGCCAAACAACCGATGTGGTGTTGTCTCTGAAACACTCTTCTAGACCATTTTAGAACGGGTTCATGACGTCGGTGCCTGGTTTAAACCGACATGGAAGCTGACAATATGACATCAATTTGGTAACTAACGTGGTGTTTGAAAACATTCAACGTCGCCTTGGTCGACATCGGTTCTGGATTCGACGTTAAGGGGCTTCGAGAACTGACTTTGAAGATCGTTTTTCTACTAGTGCTTTCATTAACAATAACATAATTTGTTTTTTATATCATTTTCTCAACCGGGATCGTGACGGGGACAGCGATCCAAAAAATTAATAATAAATATAAGTTTGAAAAATTAAAAAAAGGAGTCGCCATCACAGTTTTTAAGGAAAACTATGGGAAAACCCAAAAAATAGGATAAGGCAAGTTTACGAAAACTAGATCTAGGTCCAAGAGTCGGTTACGTGTGGGGAAGGTGTTAGCACCCCCACAACGCTCGTCCTAAGACGGTACCTTTAATTAAATAAGTAAATTGAGTGTGTTTTTTTTAATGTTTATTTGTCCGAAAGAGACAAAATGCAGATGAAACAAACAAAAATATTTTTTTATTTTTTAGGGCTCGACAAGGGATTGACCTTGCTCCTATGTATTTCCATCAGGGATGGAAAATCAGGGTTACGTAGTTTTTTGAATTGTTTCGGAAAAAAAAATATTTTTTATTTTTTTTCTTTGAAAATTTATATATATATATATATATATATATATATATATATATATTTTTTTGAAAATTAAACTTTAATTTGGATACCGTTAAACGCGTGCGGCCTTTTGATATTCCAAACAAAGTCAAAACTTTTCATGACGCGAACGGTCATTTAGGATTTTTATTCAAAACATTATTTAAAAGAAAATCTCATGCTACGCGTATGAATATTAAAGATTTAAAATAAAACATAGGAAAAGACTTTATATAAAAAACTAAAAATTCTCCTTTTAAAAAAAATAACAATACAACAATAATAATAAAATAAGAGCAAGGTAAGCTCAGAATTAATTAAGTTGCAACAAAATTCAATTGAACCCTTTTTATTATTAGTTATTTATTAACATTAGGTGCCTAAAAAGAAACTAATTCATTCATGCTCACCGAATTCCATGCTAATATTCACTCACGCTTAATTAAATTCCAACATTTACTTTTTATTACAAATGCACCATAACCCATCTCACAAGGCCAAACCAAATAGATTTACTTTTTCCAATTATGCATTCTCTCTTTCATTTATTTTAATTTAATGTCATACCAAAACAATTAGATCATGTGGTTTTTGCCAATACCACAACTTCATCTAAGTGGTTTCAAAACCATCCATCTTTACCAACAATTAAATCAATGTATTTTTATGTTCATTATTTGCACCAGACAAGCCAACACACCCCCTTTTCTCGACCAATCACATCAATCTTATCAATACATGTTATATTAGGAGCACACTGCCTTGCTTCAAATCCACTCATTCCTCTTACATTTTTTATTTACAAAGTACTAAAATAATTAACAGGCCAAGTTCAAAATCTTAGCCTACATTGCTTCAATCCAATTCATTGACGTTTACTATTCTTTTACTTTTCTTTATATTTCAATTAACTCTCATAATAAATCGACGAGTTCTTTCTGCACCTTAATATGTTCTTCCTGAACCCTAATAAAAAATTTTAATACCACAATTATCCTTATATGAAAACTGGATGGCACCCCCATCCGGTTGTCATGTGAAAAAAAAATTGACAACCAGATGAGCAGGTCATCCAGTTGTCATTTTTTTTTCAAATGACAATCGGATGGCTTGCTCATCCGGTTGTTAATTTTTTTTCAAATGACAACCGGATGGGAATGTCATCCGGTTCTAATTTCCAAATCAAAATGATAACCAAATGACATTCCCATCCGGTTGTCATTTGAAAAAAAATTAACAACCGGATGGAGTGTCATCCGGTTTTTATATAAAGGCAATTGTGGTATTAAAATTTTTTATTAGGATGTAGGAAGAACATATTAGAGTGCAGGAAAAACTCGTCTAATAAATCAAGCCCAAACCTCTTAGGCCCAATCACCCTAATAACCCTAAAACAAATAAGAGAAAGAAGACTTTTGACTTTGGTATATGCTTATGAGGAAGAGAACAACGCCACTATTTGGCAAAGAAAACTATGGTGAAACAATGTTGAATCCAGCCCAAAACGACAACACGGGTGGTGTCGCGGAGGTGACAACGAAGTCGTGGTGTGTGACTCATGGTGAGAGAGAAAGGTGGAAGAAAGATTGGAAGTGTAAAAAAGTGTTTGGCATGGTGTTGTTTTGGCTTGGTGACGGTGAGCGAACCCAAGGCTAGGAAGCGACGGCAGCGAGTGGGGTGGCGTAGAGGAGCATGGCTTCTCCCACGATGGCGAGGTGGAAGCAGCTGCTTGGCGTTTGGGTTGTGACAACGGCGACAAACAGTGTCGTGGTGCAATATGGTAGTTATGGGGGTATGGGTGCACGGTGGCGTGAAGTGCTCAGTGCATGGATGAGAATGGTGTTGAGAGGCATGAAGGTGATATGGTTGATGACTTAGGTTAAGGGAAGCATGGTCATGAGATGGCTGACGGCGGTGAAGATGCCATAGGCTTCTCTTTCCACGTGAGGGTGGCTTTTATGGTACAGTGGCATGGTGGCTGCTTTTAGGGTTGGATGGGGGTTTTAATGGTGCAGTGGCAGGCTGGTTTCTTGGTGGTTTATGGAGGTACATAGGGCATGGTGGAAGTGCATGGGAAGCACGTAGTGGAGGTTTTATGGTGGAGGTCAAGTGGTTGTTGGGTGCATGTGGGCACGGTGGAGTTACATGGTGTAGTTGTAGGTACAAGTTGCAACAAGGTAAGTGGTTAGGAGGTAGAACTGCTTACATTTGGTGGCTAGGTGTTTGCATGGTGGTTAGGAGGTAGGACTGCTTACATTTGGTGGCTAGGTTTAGTGCAGGACGAGGGTTTTATGGTGATTGTGGAGTAGATTGGGAATGATTTTTTTGAGGCGGGTTTGGATTAAAGGTACTGCAGTGAGAGAGAGTGGGGTTGCAGTGGCTTGGTTCGTAGGGCGAGGGTTTTATGGTGGAGGAGATTGGTTGGAGGTGCGAGGTGTATGACGATAGAGAGGTGTATGATGGTAGAGAGGTGTAGTGAGTACTGGTGGTGGTGTAGAATGGAAATGGTAACGAGGATTGTTGCTTAGCAATGCAATGATGTATTTGGAACGATGAGCTAGCGCGGTGGATGGAGGTGGTAGTGCGACAGGCTTGAGGTAGTGGTTGTGGACGTCGAAAGGCGCTGCTCGGCTGCAGAATAGATACCCAAACTTCTATCTCTTTTTATTCCTTTTGAGTTCAAATTGTTATAGTTTGGTTTTGTTTCTTTATGGGTTTGTTTGTTCTATTATGGAATGGAAGGATGATGAGTTTGACAAATACATGAATGTATGGTTGGAGTAAAGAGTGAATATATGGTAAGAGTGATGGCGAAGATAAGCATGATGTATAAACATAAATAGAGTAAAGGTAACATTAACTCACAATAGGGGCATCACAATGCTATGACAAATGTTAGAAATTTAAAACTTACCCCTTGATATTTCCTTCTTCCTTCGTCTGTTGCCTCTTATGTTCTCCTCCTTTGTCTTTTGACTGAGATTAATGAAGAAAATTGGTGGCGTCTGAAGGGAGAATAGTGATATGCAGGGTGTGAATGGTAAGAATTTGTGAGAGCGTATCTAGTGAGGGTAAAAGTGTATTGGATTTTCTCTCCTTTTTTTTTCAATCTCTCATGAGAGTCTATTACTTATACCCAGGGTGAAAAAAAACAAACCCCAAAATAGGTGTTCTCTACGTGCCTTTTTGCCATCCAGAGCATGGGAACAAAAGCTCAATAGAACATAAGGAAGCCTAGTGAACTAGAGAGGCTTCCTTCGTGCTGTGTGTATCCTCAATGAGATAAAAAAAAAATAGACTTGAACCCATCCGTTGGAGCGTTGACTCCTTCTCTTTAAATGCAAGGGGACATGTATAGAAGGAGGCTGGCTATAGAGGGGAGACACCAACTTATTCAGCTGTGAGAAAAACTAAAAAATTTGGAGACTTATGCTCTGAGGGTGGTGGAGTAATGGATACGAAAGATTTTAGGCGATTTTGGGAGAAAAAAAAATGGAAAAGAGGAAAACTACCTTTCCAATCCTTTTTTGTCTTTTTGTTCTTTGTATCATTATTATTTTTTTTAAGGAACGAAACGTAGAATAAAATATGACAAAGGACTATATATGTTTTTTTTTTTTCTAAAAAAAGAAGAATCTAATAAAAGTAATTATAAGAAAAAGAAATATATTTTTGCACTTCTATATTTTGTTCAATAACAACAATAAGAGAAAAGTAAAATAAATATTTATCTAATTTTAAACATAAGAGAAATTAAAAAAAAAATTCAAACTAAAAAGAAATTTATTTTATTATTTTTTCAAATGATAAAAAGAAAAGAAAAATAACCTGAAATTAAAATAAAACTCAAAACTTTTTCAACATGGTTAGAAACTTTCCTTCTTTTTAAAAAAAATAAAAATAAAACTTATCTACTGGTCGAAATTGGGTATTGACAATCATAATCATAATTTGCATTCACATTCGTAAGGCAAAAAAACATATATTTCATAAACTTGCACAATAATGAGCTCAAAGTGTCAAATAGGCATTAATAACAACATATAACATTCAACATTCACTGGTACACATAATGCTCATATTTTTTACATGGTCAGTAAACACTTGAGGTGGTAACCCTTTTGTTAAAGGCTTAGCAATCATAATATCGGTGCTGACATGTTCTATTGACACTCTATGTTTCTGAACTTCTTTAATGACAAAGTATTTCAATTCCATATGTTTAGCACCTTTGGAATACTTGTTATTTTTAGAAAAGAATATTGTTGCAGAATTATCACAATAAATTGTCTGCGACCTGACAATACTGTTGACTACTTCAAGTCCTAAAATAAAATTCTGCAGTCAATTAGTATGAACTGTGACCTAAAGTATGTCACAAATTCAGCTTCCATGATGGATGCAACAATGATTGTCTACTTCGCACTTTTCCATAGAATCACTCCCTTGGCTAAAGATACACATAACCAAATGTAAACATTCTAGTATCCATACAACCAACAAAATTTGAATCTTTATATTCAATCACCTTAAGGTGATCAGACCTTCTATAAGTAAGCATGTGATTTTTTATTCGTTGCAAATATCTTAGTATTTTCTTTACACCAAGCATACTGACCTGCAAAGCTAATATCTGGCCTCGTACATGTTTGAGCATACATTAAACTCCCAACAACATATGCATACGGGGATATTCTCCATCTATTTCCATTCCAAATCATTCTTTGGACATTGCATAAAACTAAATTTCTCCTTTCTGTATTAGAACGAGAGATGTTGAACATTTATCCATTCTAAACCTCTCTAAAACTTTATTAATATATGCTTTTAGAGACAAACCCAATGATCCTTGTGATCTTTTTTCAAAATATTTCTATTCCTATCACATAGTATGCCTCACCCATATCTTTCGTTTCAAAGTTATTAGAGAGAAACTTCTAAGTCTCACTTAATAGACCAAGATCATTAGTTATAAGCAAGATATCATCAACATACAGAATCAGAAATATAAACTTGCTCTGAATAACCTTCAGATACATACATCGATCAACAATGTTTTATTTAAATCCAAAAGATGTAATAGTATCATTGAACTTAAGATACCATTGCTTAAAAACCTGTTTAAGTCCATATATTGATTTCTTATGTTTATACACCATGTGTTCCTTCCTTTCTTCAATGAACCCCATTGGTTTGTCCATATAAACATCATCTAAATTCTCATTCAAAAAAGCAGTGTTAACATCCATTTGATGTAACTCAAGATCATCATGAGTTACTAATGCCATGATTATTTGAAAGAATCTTTCTTATAAACATGCAAAAATGTTTTCTTATAATCAATGTCATTCTTTTAAGAAAAATCTTTGACAACCAGTCGAATCTTGTAACGTTCGATATTGTCATGAGAGTCACACTTAATCTTAAAGACTCGTTTACAAAACATTCTTTATGACTTTTGTTTTTAGACAAAACATAAATTGTAAACTTAATATAAACTACGAAAACCTACTTATTTAAAATCAACCTTAAAATTATTAAAGTTAACAAAATTGTCCAGTTGGATGAAAAAAATAATTATGTGGTTCTTTTAAAAAAAAATTAACTTATAATTTTAATTAGTAAAGGGAACCATTTCAAAAATGTGGCCTTCAGCTCGAATGATAGCATTCCTTTAACTAGTCGAATGTAATAGAGAGAATTATTACAATTTAGTAGAGTTATTGAAAGCTACAATTTTTATTTATTTATTTTACCATACTAGTTTGATTGACTTAAAATAAGTGTTTTTATACTAAGTAATTTTTAAAATAATTATTTATTTTAAAAATTAATATTTATTTATTAAGTTTTTTAAGAGTAAACATATTTAATAAACACATAAAAAATTTAAAATTTACTTATTTTTATAAGAAAAATAAGTATAAAAAAACTCACAATTCAAATTGTCATAACTTAGATGCATAAAAGATGCTTCTGATATAAATCGCTAGAATGTGTTAGGTGATTTTTTTATTATTATTATTATCATCATTTCCAGAAATAAAATTAATGAGATTTTATTGTAAATAAATAAATAAATATATATATATATATATATATATATATATATATATATTT
>Ga0209489_106353_pt1 | contig 19108 bp, 4 predicted proteins | sample SiratrowhiteBW_FD_187527 | JGI IMG/M metagenome (GOLD analysis project Ga0209489, IMG submission 187527) | Root nodule microbial communities of legume samples collected from California, USA - Siratro white BW (SPAdes) (version 2) | ecosystem: Host-associated > Plants > Roots > Nodule | place: USA...
ATATATATATATATATATATATATATCACTATCCAAAAAATGTCCCATATATTTATATCGATATTATCCTAAAATAGACATTATATTTTTAATAAAATAGCATTCAGATCCTTTTTAATTTTAAAATAAATTCTCATTTTTATTATTAAATAAAATAATATTTACATATTTATAAATAAATACTCAACTTTATTATATTTATAATAAATGAGGTTAGCTTATGTTTATTTTTTAATAAAGTGATACTCGTTTATCTTATTTTATTTAAAAATTATATAAACTAAAATATAAAGAAAAAAATTATAAAAATTAAAATTTTTAAATATTAAAATTAAAATTAAAGATTCAAGAATTGAAGTGATTATCACTGTATTCAAAACATAAGGAGTTTCATTTATTGAAAACATAAAGAAGTAAGTCCTTATTTTATACTAAAAAAATGAAAATGTTATTTAATATAAGTATTATCTTTTTATTTGCATCCTTTGTTAGTATTGTGGAGGAAGAAGGGAGAGGACTATATTGAATATGATATTTATATCTAATTTGAGTAATTTGTGTTAATTTGTTAAAAAAGTTGATATAGACTTTCATATTTATACATTCATTTTATAGAGAATGAATGAAAGTGAAAAAAGATGACATATAAACTAAACATATTTGAAAGAGTAAACATGTCTTGAAGTTTATAAAAGTCATATAAAACAAAAGATATTAGTAAATGAAGGGAAAAAAACTCTAGATTCATTTATATTTATATAATTATAAATAGAGGTAACATAAATTATATTTTTTTTAGGTGTTGTTGAAATAAAAAACTAAAAATAAAACTCATATTTTATTTAACAAAAAAAGTAAAATAAAAACTCATTTTGTTAAAACAAGTAATTTTATATAAAGGTAGTATGTTTTCCTAATGACACATGACACTCTCAATCTTAAAAGACATCATATTCTTTTCTCAAACCTTACTCCATTACTTTCTCTCACATTTTCACAACCCTACTTCATTTATCACAAAATATATACTCCTTTCTCTCACATTTCCACAAGCCTACTTCGTTTATCACAAAATCTGTACTCTTTTCTATGTCCCACCTCCACTTTATCATCAAACTTTGTCAAAACGATGCCAAAATCCACTATAAAATACCTTTTAATTTCTCTTGCAAACTCTAATGTTCTTTGCAACGCGTTCATTATCATGTCTTCTTCAAAGCAATTTCACTAATGCATATTTTGTTAAATTAATATATCGCACTTTTGATTTAGCCTATTCTTTAACTCTATTACTCCTAAAAATGAAAACCTATGTGATTCTAAGTATTAATGGCATGCATTCGCTTTATGAGTTTCAATACAATTAAAGGTTATAGTCATACTAAGATTTGAATCTATGGGAAGTAAATTGGTAAAATTCCTCACCTAACATCCATTGCAATTTGAAAATTAAACTTTAAATCCTCAATTGAAATCTTTTGAACTGATCTGAAGTTGTTCATGGTTTAAAATATGATATCTTTATTATCTTCTTTTTACAACTTAAAGTTCTTTTTTATTTTTGACAAAATATTGAACTTTTATCATATTAAGATTTACAATCTTCATTTTTAAAGAATATTATACTACAAGAATTTATATTTTTAGCAATGCTTTTTAATAAAGGTTATCATAAACCCTGGTAATGAATGAATTGTAATAGAGGTTTTATAAACCCTTGGTTAAGTATCAGTGGTCTTTAGTAAAAATTATGGTCGATGTTTTATAGTATTTTGTTCATGTAAATTATTCACATCTCATTCCTTACCATCTCAGCTAAAAACTTCTAAATGCCAAATTTTTTTCTGCCCTAATTAGCTTCCCTCTTAAGCTCTCACAATATTCTTTATTTCTCTCTTTGCATCTTCATTCTCAAGTCTTGTATCGTCTCATGAGATTATTCTCAAGGTAGGTCACATTTATTTGCCTTTATTTGTTATGGATTTAATATCTCTTCTCCATTTTGTGTTTGGTTTCTCCATTTTATTACAGTAGTCTGCTTAGTAGAACTTGACCAGTTGGTCAATAACTAAACATAGTCTGTGATTTCAAACGAATCAATATAAAAATACTAATTGTCTCTCTTCTTTTCCTAATATGTTGTATTACATGTTATAATTGTTATCCTAGTTAGCATAAGAAGGAAGCTCTTAAAACTAATATTGCAAAAAAGTTTGACAAATCATCCAATTTTCATTCACTTATTGTCTACCCTTACAAGCAAAAAATTGTAAAATTTCTAAAAGCATAATTCAACCCTCTCTGCTTGTGTTATTTCTTGTTTTTCACACATTTAATGCATAATCTACATCCAAGATGCTCAAACACAATGAAGACGTTCAAGTGAGTTCGAAGTTGCTCAACGACTAGAAAATGTTACAACAACTTTTTTCTTTAATGCCTATATTTACCCATCGTTTGAAGAAAAGAATGAGGATCTTAAGACATAGTTTGCAAGTGTTAAAATGTTGTAAAAGTATTTTTTTTTAGTCCTAATAGCTTTGTAACACACTACTCCTCTTTACTAATAGAGAGAGCTTAATCTTGTAAATGTCATAAGACACTACCCCTTTCTACTAGCAACCCTGTGATCTTTTGATCACACCTTAGACAATCTTGTTGAATTGAGGGCTTTCTAGTATGCCAAAAGACATACCTTATAATTATAACACAACTCATTTTACTTAAGAATGTAACAACACAAGTGTCATGATTCAATTGTAAGTTAGCTCACTGCCAAAGGACAATTGATGTACCTTACAAAAATCTTCCCCTTTACAATTACCCCACTAGAAATCAAACTTTTCAATTGTAGCTTAACTTACCTGGTCTACACCATGAGATAATTATCCAACTTGCAACAATCTCCCCCTTAACAGTTATCCCACTAAGAATTGAACTCTTGACATAGCTCCAATATCGAGCCATCTATACTAGATCATAATCAAGGCACAACATTTATACTTAAGATCGTAATAACTCGAGCGTCACGATTTGATTGTGACGTGACATACATAGCCCACGCCATGAGACAATTGATGCACCATGCAACAAATTTGTCTTATCCAAGAGTGACTATGTGTTAAATAATTCTCACATTTTAGCTAGAAGTAATTAAGTGTTGAAGAATATTGAATAGATTAGTCAGGAGTGACTATAAGTCAAAACAATATTCATTTGTATATTGCAAAGGTGCAACCTTAGTGGAACTCAATCGATTGGTTGAGAACTAGACATAGTTTGTGTTATCAAACGAACCAACATAAAAACATCTTAAGTAATTTTTTCCATTTTTATTCCAATTATATTGCATGTGATTGCACATACACCAAACCAAAGAAGGAGAAGTTTTTGAACTCTGTCTTTGAAAAGGTTATTGACAATCATTTGTCAAGCATAAAACTATCATCTGAATGAGTATCATCAGACGATATCTGCAATAACTACAAAAAGTTTTTAAAATGCAATTCAACCTCCTATTTTTATGTTTTAGTTATTTTCATAGTAGTAAAACAAAAAAAAAAGAGTTAAATTATTTTTGAATGGAAGTTTTGAAGTCGTGATTCGCTTAAAGTTTAGTCTTTCGTCAAAAAAAGACAAATTTTAAGCCACAAATGGAAAACAATTGTGTAATCTATTTTAGAAAGAAAATTATAAACTTTGATATGTCAAAAGTTCAATATTTTACTTAAGAAAACAAACTTTAAGTCATTAAAAGAAAATAATAAAAGAGATTGTACTTTAAACTATAACAATTTAAGATCATGGGAGAGAGATCTCCATTGAGGGTTTAAAGTTAAATTTTAAAATTGCAATCTATGTCAAGTGAGAGATTTTACTAATTAGCTTCCTATAGGTTTAAATCTCCTCGTGATTATAACATTTACCAAAATTGAGAAAGGGCAGTCATGTCATTAGTGCTTGGAACGATAAATGTTTTTCATTTTTGGTCAGTTCTATAGTTAAAGAACAAGCTCAACAAAAAATATAGTATATCATTTGACAAAGTGTGCATAGTAAAATTGTTTTGATGAAGGCATGACAATGAGCATGGCATATAGAACATTGGGTTTTGGGAAAGTGGAAAGTGTTGTAAGGTTTTAGAAAGTGGAAAGTATTTTACATAAAGATTGTAATATTATTTTGGTAAAGCTTGAAATGGTGGAGGATGGGGTGCGATGTAAAAAGGAGTAGAGAATTTGCCAGAAAGGAAGTAGAATTTGGAAATATGAGAAATAATAAAGTAAGATTTGAAAGATGTGAGACAAAATAGCATAATTGAGAGTGTTTTAGGGTTTGTAAGAAGAATTTGATGTCCTTAACGCGTTATGTAATAGATGAGTCACACATCACGTAATGGATATATCACATATCATTAACAAAGCGTGTTATGTTTGTGTGAAATTACTTACTTTGACAAAGTTTGATTTCTTATTTTATTTTAATTTTTTATTATTATTGATGGTGATATATGAAAAATGAAAGTTATTTAAATTACCTTCATTTATATATTTTATAGATTTATTTAGAAATATTTGTATTTGTTTTTTATTTTATTTGTTTTTCTCATAATTTTTTCTCAATAAAATTGTAGCTATGCTTAGTAATATACGAAAATTGAGAATATTACAAAGGATACCAAAATCTAACCAACATCCGCACAAATATTTACAAATGGGTAGTACAAATATTCATTTTGGAGATAATTCAAGATATATGTTTACATGTAAGATTTAATGTTATTAGTGTGAAAATATATATATATATATATATATATATATATATATATATATATATATATAAATATATAGATATATAATGATAATAATAATAACTATAATTTAGTTTAATAAAAAATTGTTTTATTACAGATAATATTGTTTAACGAAGACTTATATTTCAAAGATTTAATGTAGTATTTAATATTTTGTTTGAATTCTTTATGAGAAGTTTAACCGATTTAATAATAAAATTGTGATTTATTATTACTATTTTTTTTCTAATTAATAAAATTGCCATTACATAATAATGACAACTGTTGAAACGATAATACATTTTTGTTTTATTCATCAAATTTGTTATACTTTTTTTTTTGTGAGTTATTAGTTATATGTTATACAGTTGCTCCAGTTTTTATAAATTATAACCTTATACATATTTTTGTTATCATTTAGTCTTATGATTATGAATGTGTTTCATTTTGAATTAAAAAATGGTTTACTTTTCATATTGAGAGTGTATAGAGAAAAATTTGGTGGGAATTTCTAGTAATGAAATAATGCATTTATCCGAGCCATAAAGGTTGATAAAAGGTATATACTAAGTGGTAGAATGAAAAAGAAATAGTAATTTAGAAAAAAGATAAACGGTTAATTGCATGTGTCTACATCTTTTGCATGGTAGATAATTTTTTCTAGAAATTAAAAAATTAAAATACAAATAAATAAATTTAAATTTAGAAACTAAATTGTAGTCTGTAATAAGCATCTATATAATTTTTGAATTTGTATAACTAATAAACATAAGTTAAAGTAACTACTTCATAATAGTGTGGGTTTAGAGGAAAGAGAGGTCAATAGTGTGGGCTGAAGGCCCAAGTACCAATATCATTCAACCTTTTTCTTCCTACACCCCAAAATTTCTAACTGCACCTCCACAATTTAAAAAAAAAATCAGAAAATTATATCTAGAACCAGATTTCTAGAATAAAATTTCTAGAACAGAATTTTTAGAATATAATTTTTTGAATAATTTTTTCAAAACACATGAAATACATTATGAAATGAATTTTTGAGAAAAATTCTTTTGAAATATATATAATACTTTTTGGAATGAATTTTTAACCACACATTAAAATAAGCTTTTTGAAATGAGTTTTTTTTTTATTCTAGAATAAACTCTCTCTTTTTCTTTTTCCTCTCATTGTAATAGAGAACATACAGTAGACAATGAAAGTCCAGTGACATCAATGATAATAGTGGCTACATCAGCATGGCATGGTGCAGTAAGATAGGGTAATATGTTAGTATGGGGGTGCAGAAAAGGCCTATCATTTGAAGCATAAAGCCCATGTCTCCACAAATAATTTTGAGAACGGTTTTGATGGGTGGATGAAAGGGATATTGGTGACTAAATAAGAGTGATGCTAACACATTTTCTAAGGACAAATCAAATGAGAATCACTGTCCCTTAATTACCAAAGACAAACCAAAAATTCATCACAACATAAGCATCATTCCAACAATACATTTTGAATTATTGAAAAACTATAATGAATGAATTATGGCACCAGGTCATTTTCCTGAACAAGAAACAAAATAAAAAAAAGGCTAAAAGCTTTATGAAAAATATGATTGGGACAAAATTGCTGTGATGTGAACCAACTCATCTACCCTTCAGAGTGTGCATGATACAGTAAATGAGGGGTATCATTATGAGAAAAGGAAGGTGACAATGACATGGTGCATGTCTCTTTAACACACCACTGCCATTCTTTACTCACACCAAACCTCCCACTTCAAATAACAAAACTATCAAGTGAGACTGCACAAATTCACATAAAAAACTAACAATTTCTGGCACTCTCTGTCAAGTCAATATGAATATTTATTCCCTCTTGGATACAAAAATTGTTTATCATAGCAGCCTCTAATTAACAATTACAATATTCCAGATTTTGAATGATGTAGCAGCTGAACTTGGTATCTTTAAATATACCAACATTATTCACGAGGAAAGTTAGACAGCATTTAGGTACGTTTCAGTTTCACCCATGAAAAAAAAAAAACGATTTGACTTATCATTATGTTAGAGAGGGAATGGGGGTTTAAAATACATAATAATTAACAAATTGCTGAAGAGAAATAAAAAACTAACCTTTGTTTGTTATTACTAATTTTATTTATTATTATAATAGAAAAAGAATATTATGAATACCTAAAAGTACCCGTTAGTTTTATTTATTTATTTATTCATAGGGTCTATTATATAAAAGGTGTTTGGATATGTGTGTAATGAAAAGTGACATGAGGGTAACAAAAAGAAAGAAGAAGCATTTACTGTGAATAGAAGTAGAAGTATTGAAAATATGGTAGCACAATAAATAGTTTTGCGTCCATGAACTGTTTTTGCCTTATTAAGAACCATGTGTGCAGAGTTGAAAAAGAAGTTTGTGTGCCTCTCTTTGACAAATAACAATAAATAAGGGATGTGAACCAATATTTTAAAATTTGAACACAATTCTAAAATTTTTCTACAATTTAAAGAATGGTTAAAAGATTAGTTTACATTCCGGTGTTCCATTTATTTTTCTTTCAAATGTCTAGGTAACTAAAAGTGGTTGAAATTTTGCTTTTTGACACACTGAAAATTTCAGATATCACTCACACTCTGCAAATAAAAATTTAATTGTTGTTTTTTATTCAAATTTTGTTTCTATTTATTAGGGTACTTTTAATAATGACCATGTATTATTTGCAAGAGTGGGTGAAGATAAGAGAAAACGAGATAAGGAGAACCACGTTCAATATGGAACTCCTTTAAAAAATCGTGCAAAAAGAAAATAGCTGTTTACTTATTGTTCTACCTTCTTTTAGCTACCTATTATTGCATTAATTTACCTCTTTGAAACCATAGCATTTTTTCTTGTAACAGAATCAAAAGCATTTATTATATTTATAGCATAGTGATGCATATAAGACCGTTAAAATTCAACTATTCAAAGGCCTAAAACACTTTATCTTATTATAGATTGGAGCATGCTAACCCTAGGCATCAATATTCCGTGAAATATCCATTGCAAAGAATGAAGAAACATTTTATGACTAATCACTAATGAACACAATTCCAATTATAACTTGGTAATCTAGGTTAAAATTACAATAATTAAGAAACACATTGCATAAATGTCTCAAAAGGTCCAAATTAATAAAATTCTTCACAATGCACAATAGTATGGTTCTTGCATATTACTTTGTTAACAATGCAGTTCAATTGTTTGATTAAATGCCCGAGTGAATTTCTACACGTGATAATAGTCTAAAAACGAAGGAGTATGGATATTGGATATCAGTTTTATTTTCTTTTACCGGTAAAAAATAATAATTGTTTTAATGTAAGAGATATAATGAATTAAGGTTTTATTTTTTTTAATTATATTTGAAGTAATATTAATAAGTCTTCTAATACAAGACATGCACTACTCATGAAATGAAGTAAATGAGTAGAATGTTTTATGATATGATGAATGGGAATAAATTGATTAAATGCATTAAATGACAAAATGTTATATAATGATTTCTATTTATGTATAGAATTAACAGTTGAGTGATTAAAAATCTAACACATGAAAAACAATAAAATTACTCTCTTGGATATAGTTGAAAGAAACTTATAGAAGAGTTTCAATTCCTATTTATATGTAAAACGTTGAATGCAGTCTTAGCTTGATTAAAAGATAATTTGGTCAAACTAGTAATCATTTAGAAAAAGATAAATCTAACACAATTATAATAGTGAAAACAGGTTGTAGTCTCAATAATTGAACATGAACCAATATAAGATTTTTTTTTTTTACATATTTTTGTTTTCCAAACCTTATCACATGCAAGTTTTTTTGGATAATCTTTTTTCATTGTATTAAATAGATCTTTTCTTTTGTTCTTAGACGAAATATAAAACTTAAACGGGACTCATTTGACCAAGTTGTTTCATCGTTTGTTCTATGATGTTAAACAAAGAAAAGTGTTTTCTATACTCTTGTTTTCTTTTTAATCCATCGTCAAATTCTTAATTGGAATAATATAAATTAGTTTTACGGATTACTATTATTACTTTAAATATTTACTAAACATTTCAATAAATAATTAAATACCATTAAATTTTACACTCTTTATTATTATTTTTAATTCTCCAACCATTACCATAAATATAATTATTAGCAAAGTTGATATAAAATTTACACATTTAAATATTATGAAATTTTTAATTATTACAAGAAAACCTCCTTCTCTTTAAACCCTACTGGGGAGTTGGCAGACGATAACTGTTTCTAAGTTATCATTAAACTAGAAATTGTTATTTACAATAAATTTTAACTTTGATAATAATTACCTTATAAATCATATAATAAAAAAATTTCTATTTTGCGAATTTTAATCAATTTGACAAAAACTCCTTTTCATAGTTCCTCCCCTTTAAACCCATAGAACTATCGAAGTGGAAGACAATATAAATTATGATTTATAATAAATTTGTTAAGTTTTATAATAATCATTTTAAAAATTACACTAACGGATAATTATTTTATTTTGAAAATTTTAATTAATTTGAGAACAACTCTTTCATGAAACCCTAGGATAATACAATCATAGTTTAGATATTGTCCAACTATGAGTTATTATATATGATTAATTAATGGCTTTTATTTGATAATTTGCATGATAATTATTTTTAAGTCACATTGAAAACGTGCTCTTCTTGTTTGATAAACCTTGTATTTTTTTTTATCCTACCAGTGAATACCTATTCAACTCTAATTGTAAAAAGAATTAAGACATGGCTATACGAAAATATGCTCATCTTTTCAAGGGTGTGAAAGAGATTTAATTTAATTTATTCAAACTATAACAAAAATTAAAGTATAGTTATACAATTTAAACAATTACTGGGTTTTCAAAGTTAAATTTATTTATAAAGCGATCTCGTAAATAAAATGAACTTCACTTCAAAAGTCAGATTTATATCGAAACAATGTAAGGCTTGAATTAAAAATTAGTTTAATACCGATAGTAAATGGAATTTGTCTAAAATCTAATCTAACTGGTGAAGAAAAACAAAACCAATTTAGTAGTTTCACAATGCAATGCATTCAATTTGGTTCAAATTAGATTTGGACATTGAGTTGAATTTATCCAAACCATACAAAAACTTGTTTATATGCAAGTACTAAGTATCACTGTAAAGCACTTCTAAAAATCTAGAATGAACACATAAGAAAATTTGGAAATTTCCACGAAAGCCATTACTGAATTTACCATCATACTAATAATGATGAACACTCTTTATGTAAGTGCGTGAAACAATTAAAAGAAAAAAAAAAATCACATTAGCCATTTCGTTTCTCACATCACTTTCAATTAATACCATCTTTCTGAACACATTTAAATCAAACATAACTGAAACTCCATAACCATAAGCATGTTCTTCTTCGTTATTACAAGTATTATATCTAGGCGTTAAAAAAGTAGCCGCGCGTTACTTGAATCCAGTACTAATCAGCAATGCTTAAACAGAGTCTAATTAATTTTACTTATAACAATAATCTAATCAAAGGAAAGTAAGATAATTAGATAACATGTTCAGCAGTGGGAGTAATAATAAAACAGAGGAAACAAACGAAATGGTTGAAACGAAAAGCATGTATTTTGCATGAGAATGCATACATCAAGAGGATGACATACATACAACTTGCATGCATCAGAAAATTTTCCTTTTCCATCTGTCTCAGATTAAAAAAGAGAAAAAAAAAAAAAAAAAGTGACGGAGGGAGAAGTTTCTCTCTCCGATTCCGTTTTGTCTCGGGAGGAACAAAACGAGGGAGAGCGAATGGGATCGTTCCACGTGTCCTAAAGGACTCTCCCAGTGGTTTTTTTGCGTTAGATCACAAGTGCAAGAAACGGGCGAGTTGGGTGGGGTTCACCAGGCCGGGGAGCTGGGTCCCACCACCCTTCAACAAACTCGCCACTTCGGCGTACCTTTCCCGCTCCTCCTCCGTCCGCTGGGACGGCGGCGCCGCCGCCGCCGTGGGTTCTGCTTCCTCGGCACCGTCCTCCGTCGACTTTCCTTTGGGTGGGGCCCACGGCTGGCCCAGTAGGGTCCCCTTGGTGAGGAACTCGTGGGCCAGGTAGCCCGCTAAGAGTTGGTTGGAGGGCTTGGGCTCTGGGAAGGCGGCTTTGCTGGTTGCGGTGATGGGCTCGACGGGCCTATCGGGCTTGAGTATTTTGGGTGGTGCGGGTATGGGCTTGGGCCTGTCAAATGGGTCATCTCTCTCTTTGCGCTTATTGGTAGGTGTCAACACACGACGAGGGGGGAGACGCATCGTTTTGGTATTCATGGCTCTCTATCCGCATGCCACGTCACTACCAAACCACCCTCAAAACAAAACTGACACAAATAGTTTTGCTTTCAAATAATAAAAAAATAACGTAATTATGTTATCTATCCTCGGGTGAAAAGTGAGGGGTAAAAAAGTAAATATTGAAAACAGAGGGGTAAAAGGGTAAATTGGCAGGAAACGGATGGGGCACGCTATGGTGAAGACGATGTGATGGGAGAGAGAGGGAGAAGAGAAACTTGTGGCCGGAATCTGGCAATTATCTAAGATTTAATAAAAACGAAATAAGAGATGAGATAGAGAGAGAATAAGATGAAGAGAGGGAAAGAGAATAGAGATAGAGAGAGAGAACGTAAGAGAAAAGTGTGAGAAGAAGAGAATGCGCAGCGGGTCTGGGACCTCGATATTTATAGCGCTGCTTCTCTCTAATTGCCCTTGTGAAGTTCCGCTTATTACTAAAATACCACGTTTGACCTAAATTACTCAATTACCCTCCTGTTTATTATTGTCTGCCCAAAATGAAGATGAAAACCTTCCCCCTTTTAAGCTTTTCATGGCGCTGAGAGGATTGGTTCAGATTGCATTTGCTTCCCCTTCCGCCGCGGCTGTGGCGGACGGCGATTGGTTGAACGGAAGGAGGGTGATTAATTGTTTTGTTATTTTATTCATTTTTTGTTAATTGATTAATCGTTAGAGTGGCTTGATTAATCGGTTGGGTCCAGGTCTCAAGAATGTAATTGGTATTCAATGGAATTGCATGAGACACGGAGAAGGTAAAGAGTTGTCTCATTTGAATTTATTTTTTCTGCTCACTCACTCATTGATTTTGGGATTCTGCAGTAAGACCTACCTTTCTGGATTCAAATTTTGTTCATTTGAGTGTTTATATTAAAAAAATCATTCACCACTAGTGATGAGGAAAAAGTACTCTCTGCAGAAGATGCATGCTGACTGACACATGAATAATAGGGTCTAGAAAATGAATTCCCTCAAATATTGCTCCACACATATAATCGAGAAGTTATTATGTCTATTAACCTTGTTTGGTGAAGCATATAATCTATCTTACTGCAATAACCGTAGTTTTATTTGGTGATTATCTTATGAAACCCTTCTTTCTGTTGATTCAATAGAATGTTGGAAATGCAGAGAGATCTGTATTTATTGTCACATGTAGGTTCAAATAAACTTGGACAAATTTTGACTGATTTTAACCTTAAAAGTTTTGTTGTGGCAGTTTTCAGTTTGGGCGGGATGCAGATTATTTTGATTGTTTATTATATATAGAGGTCATTTTGATCTGTTTATATACTTGTTATGCTGGCTGGTGGAGTCATTTCTTAGTACTATTTTTCATATGAACAGTAAACTTGTATACTCTTATTCAAAGGTGGGATCTGGAACTGTATAATCTAAAGCATGGAACTCAAGGATTTGACATCATGTTAATGACTATAGACTAGCACTTCCTGGTTCATCCACTATCATGGCACGCAGCATATTCAGCAAATTGAATACTGAATTACTGATAGTCACTTCTATTCTATCTATTTTCCCTCTCAGAATTTAACTGGTAATTGAGTTTTGGGGGCTATTATCTTGTGTTTTAATCCCAGAGTTTGCCACAAGACTGTTAGTAACTAGTGTCATGAACTGTCATAAGTGTTTATTTCTTTTTTTAATTTAAACCCTTGGATTTCAGGCAAAGGCTGATGGATATGATTGTTTCCCATGAAGCTGCTGAACTTAAAGTAGCAGATAATATGGTGGCGATGCAAAGATTTATGTAAATTTGTTGGCTGCACTATTTCAGACTATGTAGTTCCCAAAATTCAGATGCTGAAGAGATTTTGTTTTTATGCTGATCAAAGTCTGAAACTTTTATTCAGCGGGTATGATTTTTATGTTACCCTGTTTCACTTTTCTGCACTAGGTTAGCTATGTATAAATTTCTGTTTTATTAAAGGAAAACATGTTTTCTTGGTTTGCCATGTTAATTTGTCTTAGCGTCATATTCATTATAAAGTAGTTTTTTTCATTATAACTAATTTAAATATATATTTTATTTGTGTTTACAATTTTACATTAAATAAATTAAAATAAAGTTTATCTAATAACTCTAAAATAAGCAAATCCTATGTTTGAATATAACTTTTAATCAACTATCTAAACACGTTCAAGTAAAATACTATTCAGCACAAGACGCGTAGCCATTTAAATTTCGTTCACCCTAAAGAACCCTTGGAAACTAAATTTAATGAAAATTCTAAAATAACATGATAAACTTGTTTTAAACATAGTTTTCTTTCTGGAAGCAATCTAAACGTTTATTAAAACACAAATTAACATGTTGATGGTACGACTAAGATTAAAAAATAGAGCTTAAATTTGAAGCATTACCTGTATGAGGATTTTGACTTATGGTATATGATTTTGATAGTCAACTTCTTTAACCAGTATTAGAATTTTTCATACTAGTGAATTATTTAAAACTCAGATTGTGTATAATGAGTTTGGAAGTCAAATCCTATTTTTACTAAGGCAATGTATAATTAGGTTAAAATGTCCATAAAATACTAATTTGAGTTTATGTAAATAATGATAGACTCATGTTGTTTAATCAAAGTGATTAGGATTTATTCTTAATTTTTTGGAAACTGATTCCTAATGAACAAAACAAATGTTAATAAGGTTATCCCTTTGATAAATCAGTTTTTTTAGTATAATAATCACATCAAAGTTTAGATCTAATCTTTTATGCAAACCAATCTTGAATTATTACCGTCAATAGTTCAAAACCTAATCTTCATAAATGTGTAGAGTTTATATTGTATTTAAATTTTGTTGCCATTACCGTTATTCTTTTTAAGACACTTCTAACTTTTTTCTTGTGGAATCTTTTGTTGCTATTTACATTTATGTTTTTAATTTCAGTAATTATTTTTTCCAAAAACATTAACGATTTGAAAATCCTTGAGAACTTTTTATTAAAAATTGCTTTTTTTTAATGAAAAATAGTCGTTGTGAAATCACCACTATATAGAAATAAAAAAAAGTCAATATTTGTAATTATTGGTATAATTATTCATAATTAAACAGAAAACACTACATTGTTGCATTAAAAACTATTAAGAAAATTCATTGAATATTTTATGTATATATAAATATAATCAAATGAAACAAATAAAATTAGGAGATGAATAAATGTATAATACTATCTCATGATGTATGATTTTGTTAGGTTAATGGTTAAGATGGTAAATAGAAAGTTTTACTATAAAGAGACAAGATGCTAAATATGTTATTTTAAAAAAAAATAGTACACTACTAATATAGTATTTGGACTAGGAAGATTTAGAGGTTGATTTAATTTTTATAAATAACTCGAAATATTTTGTAATAATAGGTTATTTGGATAAACAATTTTGAAAAATTTATTTTCTTCAAATTCAATATATTTGTATTACTTAAAAATTGTAATTTTTTTTTATCAAAATATAAGGTTAAGTTATATATACATAAACTAACATATAAGATTGTTTGTTTTTAAATATCCATTTTTATTAATGAAAAACTAGATTTAAATTTCCTGAGTAATGGATGATAATTAGTGTTGTAAATTTTATATATGTCAATAATTTCATGAAGCTTGTGTGCACGATATATCATTCAATTTATTTCCTACTATCTACATTATGCATGTTGTCGCATGAACTATGGATGATATGTTACAATGAATATTCAACATCATCGAACATGGAAACGTCCATTATATGCATGTAGCGTAACAAAGTTAACCAACTGACGTGTTAGAAAAATGACACCTCAAAAGGGATAAAACAAGCTTATGAGAAATGAAAAACATCTCAACTAAACTTCTACGAGAAAAGAGATGTTAATCACAGCTACTACGAAGGTGGAACAAACATAAAATTTATCAAAGTGCTGAAATTTTGTTAAACTGTTTCGATTTGTTCTTATATATAATTTGTAATATATTTTCCAAGATTAAACAAGAAGATTCTCTACTTGTTATAATACTAATCTTATTTATAATTTTCAAACTCTACTTTATTTATGAATGTTAGAACAGTGAAGAAAAATACTCATCAAATACTCATCATCTTAAATTTAACGGAAGTTTAAAAACATTGCATAAGTGTCTTGATTTGGCCAAACTTCAATTACATAATTTATGTACCTTGTGATAATTTTTTTTCATCGTTTATGAATTAAACTCTTTGACTTTGATTCTAATATCGATTATGGGATCGATTATTTATTATAAGATTAGAAATTATAATTTTAATTTGAACAAATTATTTTCACTTACTAATATATAATATGATTTGATTGTGATATAATTTACTTAGTTTTTTTTATAGAATAATTGATACATCTTGCAACAAAGGAAGTGATTTATAAATTATAAAAAAAATAGAACATAACTTAATATTTGTGAATCCTAAATATAAAACTTGAGTTTATATATATTTTTTATTCTTACCATATATGTCTGTACTATCTTAAAAATTCCTTTGCAAAATATTTGTGAAAAATCTTTAGACGACACACTCAAACCATCTTTTTTTATATAAACAAGTTTTTTAGAATGCATCTTCTTATGTCCAAAAATATTATTATTATTATAATTATTCTTATTATTATTATTTCTACAATTTTTTACAAAAAATAAATAAAAATATTTACTTATTTTTTGGATTTGATCCAAGTTTTATGTAACATAGTATTTTTTTAACAAGTTAGTCCTAATTTATATTGAAATCTATTTAGATTATTGTTTATTACTGAGTCCAAAAGTTCTATTCTCCTTAATAATAAATAATAAATGGATGAGAAAAATATCAACTATATATATATAAAAATTTTAGTTGTCTAATAAACATTTTTAACGGAGATCGTAGTATTCATGTAGTATTCATTCCAAATAATTTTATAAACACTTATAAGATGTAAATTGTGACGTCCAAAATTTCTTTTATTCACAATTAATGTATTCGTAAATATAAAAGAATAATAATATATTATATTTATAAATTTTAAAATTTTACACATTTAAGGAAAAAATAAATATTATTAAATTTGTTATTTTTTTCATATATCATATAAAACACGCTAGAATGGGTTGAATATAAGATAAACAATAAAATTTTTTTGTAAAGACAGTAGTGTATGGATTAGGCTCATTTGAAATAAATAAGTTTTTATGGAAAAGAGTTTTTCACAAAGTCAGTCATGAAAAAAAACTTAATGGAAATTGCATATGTATAACATAAATAAATACTAGTAAGAGAGAGTATGCATGCAATTATTTTATATTAGTTCACTTTAAGAGTGGGTTACATCTAATTTCTTTCATCACATGTAAGAGTTTCACTAATCACAATAAATTTCAAACAAAAATTTACATTGTCTCTTATTATTCTTTTTACAAAGTCATTATCCACTACTACCAGTTCACAAAAATAATCAAATTTAAACCTTAAAAAGTGATAAGGATTAAAGTTATTTTCTATTCAAAGCTTAATATTAAAAGACAAAGTCCTTAATTATTTAAACTAGCTTAAGATTTTACTATGAACAAGTCTTCCCATAGTTGACAAAGTTTGAATACTTTACTAATATCTTTATGCCTTTGTTTAACTATTTGCTTCTTGTATTTATAGAAGACTACATTAACTTTATATCTTCATTGGAACAATATCACTCCATCTAAACACTCCAAATAAAATCACTAATTATATGTTGGTTTTAACTTCTTTTTTTAAAAAGTTTTTTCTTACACAAAACTCTTTTATTGAGATACAACTATATGCTTAACCCTTTCTTTTACATTGAGGGAACTATAAATATTCCCTTAGTTTTGAATGTGTTTTTTTATTGATCTTAAAAGTGATAAATATTTTACTTAGATGATGTAACCAAAACGAATGTCTATTGTAACTTCCTCATATTCATCGTGTCAAGAGTTAAAATCAACTACATAAAAATCAAATTATAAATACCCCTAACACTAGGTTTCCTATCCAGAATCACAGGTCTCGTAGTACTTTTCTAAATTGATTGGAAATAGATGTCTTTTTCAACTATTCTAGACTAAACCTCTACATTAAAGTTGGATGGTTTATGGTTTGCTCAAGTTTAAAGTCATAACAACAATTAGAGTTTTTTTAATAAAAAATTTAGCTTTAATTGTGATTGTTAATGACCTTTGACAATAGGCATAAATAGATGTATTTTTGTTTTGTATTGTATGTAAGGATGCTTCATTTTTCATATAATAAATAAGTTTTATGAATATTGCTCTTTTAGTCCTTTTTTATTTTAGATAAATTTTACTGAGTAAATACTAAGATGGTGGAGGAAACTTTCGTTCATCCACTTGAGTCTTGTTATACATTTTTTAGACTTCTCTTATTTATTTTATCTTGTCAACTACGTATTTCTTTAATTTTTAGTTTGCATATTCAACATTCTTTTAATCGTGTTCCCGAAATTGTTAGTTAAGATTTCACTATCACTCACAAAATTATCCATACTTTATTTTTTTAAAATTAAATGTGAATAAGTTTTGTTTGTGGTAATTCATCCATAATAACTATCAATTTAGAAAAAAATATAATATTGCAATAATATTAAAATATAAAATAATTTATCTATTTTCAAGACTGAAATATTAATTAATATTTTTAAAATAATTCAAAAATATTTAAATTTAAGATAATTTCACTGATTTTAAGAACGTAACTAAACTAGGTGATATGTTATTATTTTAAGAAAATCCTTTTAATTTGGAATAATTTAAATATTATAATAATATCTAAATTTAAAATAATTAGAATATTTTTAAGAATAAAAGTATTGATTAAAAAAGTTAAAATAGTGCAGTAATATTTAAATTTAAGATGATTTGACTATTTTTAAGATCGTAGTTGAATGATATATTTATTATTTTATAAAAAACAAGAGAATTACATATAGTTTACTTTTATAATTTCTAATAAATTATTACTTCACTGTAATATAATTATTTTTTTAATATTTCACAACGGTTATTTACTTTCAAAGATAAAAAATTAAAAATATTAAAGGTCTTTTATATTTTAAAAGTCACTTATTATAACGTTGAAAGTTAATTATATGTAAATTAAATTATCGTTACTTTTTCTCTATTCTCACAAAAGTAAAAATAATATAACAATAAATTTTACATATCAAATATAACACGTTACCAATCCTTCTTTGCATATAAAATGGCAAATATATATAATTTATTATGTAGTGAAAGATAAAAATAATAAAGGTAATTACATTATTTTAATTCTTGTGTGAAAAATAATACAAAAATCACTGCCTATAATATTTTTTTAAAATAAATTATAAATAGTTGTTTATTTATAGAAAATAATAATTATATGACTTACTTGAATTATACGCTAAAGTTCTAATTATTTAAATTCAAAATAATTTTTTTATTAACTTAAATATTTTATATTAAATTTAAGTTATCTTATAGTTAATGGTAAGAATGTAATCTATAGATATAAAGAGCAAAAGAAAAACAACTCAGGAATCTAAAATGAATGAACTTTTTATCAGTAACTAAAACTAAATAGGTCTATATTTATAAAGAAATATTTCAACCTTTATTAAAAAGAACTTATTCCATATTTAAGTAATTGTATTTAAATAAACAAATAAATGAACTATTTTTTTTCTCATAGACATGCATGTGTTTTCTTGTTATCGTCTTCATTCCTTTCTCATCTTCTTCTTTCTTCATTTTTGGTCAATGTGCATGAATCATCTTCAAAGAGGAGATAGGAGTTATGAGTGCCCTACACGCCCAATAATTATGGGTACCCTACCTTGTTGTAACTCTCTCTCTCACTTTATATTACTAATTAATATCCTATATATATATATATATATATA
>Ga0209489_106359_pt1 | contig 19091 bp, 6 predicted proteins | sample SiratrowhiteBW_FD_187527 | JGI IMG/M metagenome (GOLD analysis project Ga0209489, IMG submission 187527) | Root nodule microbial communities of legume samples collected from California, USA - Siratro white BW (SPAdes) (version 2) | ecosystem: Host-associated > Plants > Roots > Nodule | place: USA...
TTTTTTTTTATCTTTTTTTTTTTTTTTTTTCCTAATGTTAACACTTGTATCATTGACATTTTTTTCGTTATTATTTATAATTAGTTTAGTGTCAAAATTAAAAAATAATTAAAATATTCTCAATCAAATAATTATATCATTTTTTATTCTAAATTCAATCAATAATTTATTTTAACATTTTATAAATATGATAACTACATATAACATTTTTACAATTTTTTTAATTTTAATATGTGATCAACTATATTTTTATTTTTATTAATATTTTTCTTATTTCTTCATTCAATATTTTACTCTTTTATAAACAATAATTTATTTAGATATTCACAATTTAATTTTTGTAATATTTATATTAAAAAAAGTTTAAGTGATTATAATATAATTTAATTTCTATCATAATTTTATTTAAAAGATATATTGATAAGTTAAGAAACCATGATGATTATAAATTATTATTGACTCTGACCGACTCTTAAGTAATATAGGATTCTTGACATATTTAAAGAGACTTCTCAATTTATATCTAAATGGTACTCAAATCTTAATTTTTTTTATATTCATAAATATTATTAGAAACACTTTTTTTTTTTTCATAAAATGTTTTCAAAGTTCTTGTATAAAAGATCAAAGTAGTATATGTTCTTCTCACTTTGTTAAGAGCAATTATGAAAAATTTTCTTTAAAACTCTTTCTCCTTTTTGAGGTCATTTTCAAGTGAAATATGATTTATATACTCCATTAAATGCTAGTAGGAACATCATATCACAAGAACCCTTCAACCTCCAGTTACTAATCCTATTGTAGCCTATATGACTTCCAACAATATAAATAAAGAAGAAAACAATTTTCATACCATTAACACTATAGGCATATTATTAGAGAAAAGTTTAATGCTTTTGATTTTACGTGCTAAACTAACAAAGTATAAAATAAAGTTATGCTTCATATGTAAGATGATAACTATTGTTCAAACTACAGATTATACAATATTATTTAGTCTTATTTTTACGTCTAGTAAGCATTGATATGCTTAGACGATATGTGCATAGTCTTAAGTTAAGGTGATATTTCATGAATATTTTTATGTTTATTTTATGTTGTAGGGATGTTTGTTTCTTATGTCTAACCAAGAAGATTTAAAAGAGTGTATCTCATATCAACAATTTCTTGATACATGAGTTAAAGTTGCCTTGAGGCAACAACTCCCTATAATAAGTTTTGTTAACCTTAAAGAGTCTATGTGCTTTAAATGACTCTGTGCTTTACAAGATTTCAAGTAAAGACAATCTGGCAAAGAAAAAGATAAATACATAAAAACTATATAGTGTTGTTGCTTAAAGAAGATAAGAACATTTAATACATGTGTAGAGTGTATTTAATGCATCTTCTCTGTCTAAGCTACTTGAATGCAAGTAAGACATTTAAGTGAGTATAAAAATGCTCAACAATAATAAAAGAATTTGCAAAGAATCTTTTCTTTCACAGCTTATGTAAAGTTATCTTTCAAGTAGAAGTTAAAGAAGAGTTTGATTTGAAAAAGTGTTAAAACACTGGCAATATATTATATGACCTAAAAAGATTTGTAAAGAACACTATTGTGTTCACAACGAACTAGTAGAAAGAGTTTAACCTTGTAAATATCCAAAGATACAACCCGTCTTTAATGAGCAACATTGTGATCTTTTAATCACATCTTTAGACAATCTTTGTCCTAGTCAGGAGTGACTTGTTTTTAAAGAATAATCAGTTTATAAATGCAAGTGCTAGTTGTTAAAGAATACTTGACGAGTTAGCCGAGAATGACTATATTCCAAAACAATACTCATACAAGTTAGCTAGGAGTGGCTACGAGGTGAAAGAATCTTGTTTGTATCTTAGAACGTTAATCTACTTACTGATTTATAATATGCAGGGGTGTGTCCTTCATGTCTTCCCGCCTCTATTTATAATATTCTTTTCTTCACGAAATTGAAATTAACTCATAATTATCCTTGCAATTATCATATGTTTCCTTATGTGCTAAATATTAATTTTGTAAATATATTCTCTCTAATAAATTTGTAGATATTTGTTCTCTCAAATTCTTTCAAATATTTTGTTTTCAAATTCTATTCGAGATACCAGCTCATAATAATTGAATCTGCTACAAAAGATATTGCAAAATATTTGAAGTAAATTTCCTCTAAATCAAGTAAGAATTAGTGAAGATCATCTTTATAGAATATCTGCAAACTATCTTTATAAAATATTTGATCAGATTTGGAACATACAAAATCTCTACAAATAATTATAAATAAAAAATATGAAAATATGCTTAAAATCTAAATTAAAAAATCTCAAATATAGTCCAATTAATCTAAATTGGATAAATTTTATTTAAAAAATAAATTTATTTTAATTAAAAAATTAAAATTAAATACTTTAAATATGAATAAAAATATATTCATCATATCATTTTATATTAATTAACTCACGAAAAAAGATGTAGAGGTTGTTGCCATTGGTACAATAAATAGTTGTATGGTTATGCATTTTGTTATTCTGTCTTTTTTATAAATGTGAAATGAGCTTTATTTAAATAATAATTGTTTCCATTATGGGAAAACAAACAAAATGATTAAGTTGTTCATATAATTTTGGATCTAAGCATAACCAAATAAATGGAACATGCTCAATGGTTGGGTGAAAAAGAAAACATTCCAAATTGGTGCTCGAAAAGTGGCCGAACTAAAACTTAGAAAAAAATATTCCAAATATGTCAGACATGTTTGCATCGTTAAGAACATCTCGCTTCTCAATTTAATTACTTGATAGCCAAGACATTACATACAAAAAAAAAAAAAAAAAAACTAATAGAAGTAAAAAAAAAAATTAAAGTGTGAATTATAAGATTCAGTTTCAAAATATTTTTAATTTTTTAATTAACTTTTAGTTTTTAAAAATATATTCTTAGATCAAATGTTTTTTAAGTTGATAAGTTCATTTTTAATTCCAAAATAGTCTTATGACTTAACAGATTGGATGTATTGAGTCCTAGAAAAACGCATGCAAAAATATTTAATTAATTTGACTTTATATTATTATTATTATTTATATATTTATAGATTAAAAAATAGATAATTTTTTATATAGATTAAATAGACGGATAAAGGAGCTCCTAGGTGTCTTAGCTTCTTGCGTAAACTTTAATGGAAGTTGAGCATGATGAAACCTTGAAGCACCAAATAGAAAAAGTGGATGAAACTCCTCACGATGCGGAAGCCATGGAAGGAAGCGTGCAAGGAGGTTGATGGTGAAGTAGATGGTGAAAGCCTTGAAGAAGGTTGGGCCAACCTTCAAGAGAGAGCTCCTAGCTTCTTCTAAGAGAAGAAACTCAATGTAAAACTTGAGGCAATGTGCTGAAAATTTGGCAGCATATCATTACTGAAAATCAAGCTTACAAGAGAGGTTCCTAGACCTCTTATTTAAAGAAGAAATGATGAGCTACTTAGCTTCACATGTAAGCTATCTAGGTAAGGTATGGGAGAAGCTAGGTCTAGAAACCCTAGCTTATAAGACAAGCTTCTAACCTTGGCTTATAAGACAAGCTTTTAACCCTAGCTTCTATGACAAGCTTCTCAAACCTAGCTTGCACCCCAAGGCTCTTACAAGGTGGTGACAAGTGGCACAAGGAGAGAGCTCCTTGTGCTACTTGGACTCCTTGATCAAGCCCAACATTATTTATGGACCTCAATGCCCAAACTTATACTACATGACCCAAAAATACAAGACCCAAATTTATTGTACTTGACCCAAATACAAGGCCCAAATTATTTTAAACAATTTATACAAATTAGAGGACTTCTCCTTAATACTCTATTTTCTCCAAAGAGATTTGTTCGTGTTTGCATTTAAGCATGATTGAAAGCTCAAACAGCCTGATATGGGCCAATCTTTTGGAAAGCTCTTGATTCTCCCTCGGGTTCTTTGTCCTCTTTATTCTTGATTAGTGTCGTCGGAACCTTCTTCCATCATAGACACACCATCTCATCATATGTATACTTATGGAGATTGCAGTAACTTACTTCTCACTTTTTTATCCTTCAATTTAATGCTACCAATTTCATAACTCAAAATTAAATATTGATTTAATTTTTTTAAATTTGTAATTGAAAATTAAATAAAATTTTAAATAATGAAAACTTAGAGACTAAAATTGAGAGAAAAATATTAGAAATCAAGATTATGGATTTAGTAAAGTATAAGGATCAAAATAACCATCAAGCCAATAGTAGACACACTTCTCTAGTAATTTTTTTTTAACTTATAACATAGAGTTAATCTGTTTGTGTTTATTTTTTTAAAAAATAAGTTTTAATAAAATAAATAAATTTATACTTTTTTAATGTTAATCTAATTTTAAAAGAAGTTGCTTTTTTTTAATTAGTAAATAGGAAAATCTAATTGTTAGTGACATAGATAGTTAAGTGTGAAGACTTAAACAAGATAAAGTAGATAAAGTGGGAGATAAATATTAATTGAGTTTAAGAAAGAAAGCAATAAATTTAAACTTATGTTTGTTATAGTTTCTAACTAATAAAGAGTTATATTAGTCATGAATTTTAAAGTAATTATTATAAAGTCAACAAATCTACAAGAGTGATTTATGATGAATCATAATATATAAACTTCTTGTGATCTTAAGTATGTTGGTATCTTTAGGTCACCTGTATAAAATACTTTATTTCTTTCAACTTTCTATAATTTTGTTTTAAAAGATATTTATGCAACTTAAGAAAAAAGAAAAATTATTTATAAACAATCTTTTTAACTAATAAAAAAATGAGACTTTTTAACTTTATTCTAAATATTCTAATCTTTACTTAAATTATAAAATTAAAGTATTGTTAATTTTATAGTTGGTGTAACATCCTCACAAAACATAAAAAACATATAACATAATCTAACAAAAATCATTAAATATTCCATCTCTGGCACAGATTCAAGCCTGGCTTCAATGGTTTTCATGGGAACCCAACTGTTCCTATCATAGAATACACATCACCTATGGCTGTGAAACACCCAGCACAACTTTCAGTAAGACCTATGGTTGTGAAACACCCAGCACAACTTTCAGTAAGACCTATGGTTGTGAAACACTGCATTTCTCTAGCTTATTAACTAAAAACTCGTTATTTGGAGGTTTTAGGAATGAAGTCTGTTTAGCAGTGAAAGAATATGTCAAAAGAACTTCACAAAAGTGCACTAGAAATTGGGAACACAACACATCACTAAGCCTGAATGAAAAAAGTTGAAGAAAAAGTGAGCATACACTCCATCAAGTGCAAGAACTTTTAAACTCAGAAAATAATGAATTTGACACAAGTAAATACATAGTCTTTTCATATGTAAGAGACACTAATTCTTGAATAGTTCTAATGTTAGGCATACAAAATCAAAATCTCCGGTTCTGCAATCAAACTCCATACATATCTAGACACTCAATTCAGAGTTTATCCATGTGTATTTAGCTCAATTTATGCACTTCAGAAGGCAGGTTTCATTGCTCTTGTGAAGGAGAACTGGAGAAGACATTTAATAGACATAGATAAACTCTGCAGTTTTATATAAGGCAAATAACCCCTTTGTTTACAAAAGGACCACAAATTTAAATTTACAACCTGAAAAAACAGCAGCAGACAAGTTGCAACTTCAAGATGTACAACCAGAAGCTTCAAGAATGAAAACAAACTTTAAAGGAAACATTCACAAAGAAATTATAGTTTCATGTTTACAAGAAAAACTCAGAAAGTTCTCCATTTTATTGGTCATAGATAGTAAATAGAAGATACAAACACCACACTCAGTTATATCAAGTTCTTTCTATGATCTTCTCCAACCTTAAGTCAGGAAAATGAAAACTATCCCTACTAAATTTACTCACCAAAGAATGAATTGTTTCTTTTTTTAGTCTATATCTTACTCTAAACATCAACTCTAAAACAACCAAAATTTCATCCAACCTATCTTCTTGTGATAGACTGTTAATAAGGTACTCAAAAGTATGCTTCTGGGGTTTCAGCTTCCAACTCAGCATGTTTAGCAACCATTCCATTCCCTGCAGAGAATGTCCTTCTTTGCATAACCCGGTTATAATATAATCATGCGTACTGGCTATTGGTTCCAAATCTTTATCCTGCATTTCCTTCCACAACCTAATCGCACCCTGTGTGTCTCCCTCTTTACATAGTCCTTTAATAAGAGGATTATAAGAAAAAACTGATGGCTCTAATCCCTGTGCCAGCAATTCATTTAATAGTTTTGTCGCCCTAACCAGCTCCCCGTTCTTGCACAGGCCTTTAATAAGAGAATTGTATGTAATCAAATCACGAACAATGCCCTTCTGAAACATTTCTTCAAACAAGCTATATGCTTCATCAGTTCTTCCATGCAAACACAAACCTGAAATCATTGTGCTATAGCTAACTGTTGTTTCTCCATAACCTCTACCACACATATCCTCAAAGATCTTCCTTGCCTCCACAAGATCACCAATCTTAAAATACTGATGCATCATTACATTATAGGTGTATTCATTTGGCTGAAATCCTTTTTTAATCATCTCAAACCACAGCTTCCTGGCCTCCCCAAGCCATCCCATCTCACATAGACCCTTGATCACTGTTGTGTACATAACCCTGTCCGGGAAGTATCCTCTGTCCTTGAGATCATTAAAAACCCGGAAGCCCTCACAATTCTTCCTCTTCAGGAGTCCATTTATGATTTCTTGATAAGTAAAGATATCAGGATTGCATTGCTTGGCAATCATAATATGAAGGATCTCAGATACTCGACCATATTGTCTCTCCTTACAAAACCCCCTAATAAGTGCATTGAAAACAACATTGTCAGGACGCAAGCCATTTTCCAGAAGTTCCCTAAGAAGTTCATACCCTTTCAAAACTTTGTTTTCTGCACAGAATGCCATTATCAGATATCCAACAGATTCCACATTAATGCTAGCAACAACACCGGATTCCGTCATCTTTTCATACAATGTCCAAACCAGATCAGTCCTCCCAGCCCTCGAACAACTCAACAGAGATGCATTCCAAGTTGTGAAAGAGGGGCAAAACCCGACCTGTTTCAACATATCAACTGCATCTTCAACCATCCCAGCCCTGCTGAGACACTGAATGTAACCCTCCAAAGAAGCAGGCTCGGGAGTCCAACCGGCGCAGTCAAGCAATGATTTTGCTGCTTTGCAGGCTCCAGCATCCACAAGCGCACAGAAGAGGGCATTGCAAGATGATTGGTCGGGCGAGAAACCACAAGAAGAGCACAACCAGTGAAAGAAACGGAGGGAGAGGAAGGCATTGTTCTGGTGGTTAAGATAAAGGAGGAAGAAAGAGGGGTCAGAAAAATTGAAAGATGGATACAGGGAAAGAAGGGTGTCCTCCCATTGGGGCTTTATTCGCGTAACCCTACAAATTTCATGGATAAAGTTGCAATCTTTAGCATCGAGGTTTTCAGTGGGATGATAATTATAACCTTGTTTGGTCTCTGAGGTGAGGTTTCGGAATTGGGCAAACCTTCGGCAGAAATACAAGGGAGTTCCCCTCACCACTGCCATTGTGGTGAGATTGGTATACGCAGCTCAAAGAGTTGGTATAAGAGGAAGAAACAAAAATGAAGTGGAAAAGCATAGGCTTACCTTTCACAGGCGGTGACGTGAAAGGTAGACGACGGTGCAACGGCGGCAGCTCTTGACGGAGGTGTGGGGTGAAATAAAGATATGGAAGTGTAGGGTTACATGAGGGTATTTAGGATAATTCACACTTTACTTAAGGTTGCCATTGGAATTTTTTCAAAATCTGTCACACTGGATTAAAACATTTACTAGATTTATCGTAGATTGAGAATGGAATAGGATAAAACTTTTAGGAATTAAAAAAGACAATATTTCTATATTACCATTGAAAATGTACATTAAAAATATAATTGATGATATATAAGCGAAATAGAATCTTATCTTATAAGTCATATACTTACTTTTTAAAAGAATATGAAATAGTAAAGTTTATTGAGATTATTATATATCATTATCTAATCCACTTTTTGTTCATTCATAACAGAAAGATGGTGAGAGTGAGATAAATATAAATATACTTTTCTCATTTTCTAGACATAATCTAATCTTATACCTTTACTATTTTATTTTCAAATCATATTCATTCAACATTTATAAAAAATCTGAAAAATAATAAAAGAAAGAATAATATGATTCTTTCAAATTATGGAAATGGAAAAATAATATATATGGGGTGTAGAAAGACCTTTAAATGTTAAATATATTAATAAAATTTTAATTAGTGTCAAATCTTAATTTATTTAAATTTGTGAATTTTTATTAAAAATTAATTAAATAAATACTGATTAATAATTGCGACCACGAAAAATACTGATAATTGCTAAAGTACTAATTTTAATAATTTCATAATTTAAAATTAGTAAAAACATAATGTTACAAATTGTGTGTGTAAAATGATCTCCTAATTTTTTTTCATTTTTATATAAAAGCTTTTAGCTGAGATATTAACACTTTCTCTTGGCATATTGTTACTGAAAAATATTAAATATTAAATTGTAACCTTAACAAGTTATACTTCAAGATAAAAAAAATTATACATCTATAGAAATATATACTAGCTATTTATTTTACTTAGGTATAAAGTGATAAAATGTGAACTTGTTTATTATTTAATATATTATGTTTATATATTTGATCTTGTATATAATTTAATTATAATTCATATTTACCTTGTTAAAAATTAACATGAAATTCTTTTGTTAATCGGTACATCAATTGTAAAATATTTATTGATGTATTAATAGTATTTTAGTCTAAATTTTTTTATTACATGTTACTATATATATAATATATAATATGTAAATTGCAGTTTTTTTGTCTCTTAATTCCCTTATTTTGATCTCTATAAAATGTTTTCCATTTATTATCTGTCATCATTAATAAATGACATCCTTTATCATAATAGATAGTAACAAACGTCCTGTTTACTTAAATAATGAATAAAGCAATTTTAAAGAAATTAAAACAATAACTTAAAAACAGTATTACAACAAAAAAAATATAGATGCTAAAGTGGTATTTTTTTAAGATTAAAATTAAATGTAATATAATAAATAAGTAAATAAGAAACTAAAATGTCAAGAAAAGAAAGAAAAAAATATTAATTAGAAGTTAAATGAAGGAATGATGAATTTCACTCAGTAAAATGCTACTGTCATACTATAATAGGAACACATAAAATTAAAATTAATGAAAACTATAAAATAATGGTGGTCTTATTATGTACCTATTTTGTATCTTTTTCTCTTACAACGTGAAAAAAAAAAAAAAAAAGATTTCCAGTAATACTTTTGATGAGTCTGTCACATACAAAATCCATGTAGAATGAGTAATGAATGCATTGAGAAATGAATGCTTCTGTACACACAATGTTTACAAAACAATTTCCTAAGCTACCAAGTGGGACAAAAAAATCCATTAATTATGAGTCTTTGTTCTTGCTTTTCAAATGACTACTGGCCATGAAAATCTCATGAAAACACCTTCAACATAAGTTGGTGGCTGTTAAGGAACGACCTAACATGGATATAAGTAGAAAGTATTCCATAAGGAAGTTGCTTCACCTATATATCTTATAATTATTATTAGATGAAGAATAAAATTCATCCTTTTTTCTCAAATTTTTATATATAATAATAATAACAATTATTATATATAATAATTATATTAATTTTTTTATAAAATTAATTTATGTATACAAGTTGTTAAAATTTGAGATAAAAAAATAATAAATAAAACTTATTCTTAAAAGAAAAATACAATTACAAGTCATACATTCTCTTCTCTAAATGAATCTGATCAGGCTTGGTGAGAGGCTCTGTCAAAGTGATCTTAGACCGAAACATATATGGAAGACCAAAAATACAAATAACTATGGTAAATTTTTGAGGTGAATATCTTTTATTAATAATAATAATAATATCATTCCTGTTTCATTTGATTTGAAATGAAGGTAATGTTATGTAAAGATTAGGATTTAGGATTTATTAATAAGACAGTTACTTCATTTTTTTATGCTATTAACATATTCTTATGTTACTAACAGTTATTATTATATATATTATATATTTATTGTCTATTCATTACATTTAATGAAATTTTAAATTTGTTATAGACAATTGTGGAATATAGTTTAGTCACATATCTATATATGTTTTTTTTATGATGTTAACATTTTTTTTGTTATTATTTATAATCAGTTTAGTGTCAACATTTAAAAAGTTAATTAAAATATTCTCAATATTTATATAATTTTTTTCTAAATTCAATCAATAATTTATTTTAATATTTTATAAATATGATAACTGCTTATAATATTTTTACAATTTTTTTAATTTTTAGTATATTATGAACTATATTTTCATTTTTATTAATATTTTCTTATTTCTTAATTCAATATTTTACTCTTTTTATAAATAATACTTTATTTAGATATTCACAATTTACTTTTTTTATTTATATTGAAAAAAGTTTAAGTGATTATAATATAATTTATATTTCTATCGCAATTTTATGTTTTAAAAAAATATATTGATAGGTTAACGAACGACAATGATTATGATTATATACATTATTGACTTCACTCTTAAAGTAATATAGGATTTTTGACATATTTAAACCAAGTTAAAAACTAAACGATATAATATGTTTTAACTAAATGATATAATCTTATGTTCGTATAGGTCAGTCTCATCTTGAAATAATAATATCACTATAAACATAATCTTTCTTTCGTCTAACGTTTTCAAAGAGATATAAAAGACTAAAATGGTTTATGTTTATCTAAATTTGTTATAAGTAATTATGAAGAAATTTCTTTAAACTTTTTTGTCTGCATTTTCAAGTGACATGTATGATTTATATATTCTATCAAAGGCTAGCGGTAACATTATATCACAAAATCCTTCAACCTCGAATAACTAGTACTATTGTAGATAGTATATATTAACTTTCAACCATGTAAATAAAAAAAGAAAATAATTTTGATAAATGGGCATATTATTAGATATCCATGCTCATGATCTTGATTATGTGCTAAAAATAAGAAAACATAAAATAAAGTTATAATTCATATATGAGACAATAATCTTTGTTTAAACTATAAATTATATAAAATATAAGTGTTTTATCTATTAGATGATACAATTGAGCCTTGTTTCTATATGTTTGGTAAGCATTGATATGCTTAGACGATTTGTGCATAATCTTTAGTTAACGTGTTATTTTATGAATATTTTTATGCTTATTTTATGTTGTAGGGATGTTTATATTTTATGTATGACTAAGAAGATCTAATAAGATGTATGTCATGTCAACAATTTATTGCTACATGAGTTATAGTTAATTTGGTGCGACAACTCCTTGTAATAAGTTTGTCAACTCTGAAAAAGTTTATGGGCTTTACAAGATTTGAAGTAAAGATTATCTGTCAAAGAAAATACAAGTACATCTAAATATGCTTAAAGGAGAAAAGAAGAACATGTATTGTGCATTTAATGCATCTTCTACTTAAATGTAAGGAAGACATTTAAGCGAGTATAAATCTCCTCAACAACCATAAAAGAATTTGCAAAAAATATTTTCTTTCAGCTTAATTTGAAAAAATGTTGAAACTTGACAATATATTATATGCCCTACAAAGCTTTGTAAAGAACACTATTGTGTTCATAAGAGAGTTTAGTCTTATAAACATCGAAAGACACTACCTATCTAATGAGTGATCTTTTGATAGCGTTTTTAAAAAATCTTTGTCTTTCTTAGAAGTGACTTGTTAAAAAACAATTAGTTTATAGAAATAGTTAGTTGTTAAAAAATATTTGACCAATTAGTCAAAAACAACTATATTTTAAAATAATACTCGTACAAGTTAATTAAAAATGATTACGAGATAAAAAAATCTTGTTTGCTTATAATATTACTTTACCTATTAAAATTCAATTAGTGAATAAAGAACAAACAAACGTAAGAAGCAGTATAAGATGAAGTTTTGTTAAAATGATTATTTTCAATCCCCTCTTAATCTTGTTCTTTTAGTCAGGATCCAAAAGTATAATATATTGTTCTTTTGGTCAGGATCCAAAAAAGTATAATATATCTGGCTTAGATTTGGTCATACATGACTTCTAGATCATCTAATCCATACAAAGTTATAATCCCGGAACAAATTTTTTTTGTGGTATCCAACCAAGCAGTGTAATTCTCAGGATAACAACAAAATAAAACGAAAAGAGAATGAAATAATATCAACGATAAGACTAAATGACATGTGTTTCCCGACAACGATACCATTTTCATAACCACTACCGTGTATGATTTTGAACACACTAAATCCCCTTTAATAAGTGCAATATAGAAGTTGAGCTAGGTTGAATCTTGAGAAATGCTGATTAAGTCCATTATTTGATATTATTTCTTTTACAAATTAAAATTGTAGATTTGAATGGCTTTTCGAATTAAAAATAGAAAAAACAAAACAAAGCAATGCGATAGAGTTTAATGATAGAGTTTAATGACAATCATCTATGAAACTGTCTAGCAACAATAGTAAATAGTAAAGGTTTGGATGTTTCAAAATCTTATGTCGTGAGGGATGTGACGAAACAGAAAAATAGAGTAGATGAAAAATAAAAAATAAAAGCTGAAATTAGCTGGAATTGATTGACAAAACTAAAAGAAAATTGTAAAAATGGAATTGAAAACTAGTGGAAATAAAAAACTGGAACTAGAATATAGAGAATAAAATTGCACTAGTGAAATAAAGAAAGAGTATGCGTAAGACAATGTAACCAAAACTATGTTAAACGGTTCAAGAAATGCGTGGATGTAAAAGTAACTTAAAACTAGAGTCTAGTTTTAAAGAAGACAAATGAATTCAAGAATTATAAAAACTAATTGTAAATGTAAACCGAATTTCTTTCTTACAATAATGATGTAGAAAAAAAAAAAAAGAGTGACGTGCAATCCTAACTCCGAACATAAAATCTGAAAGCCCAGCATATACACTCAACTATTAGAGTGGAGTTGGGAGAGAGTTACATTCAATGTGCTTAACACTTTCTTGCTAAACTCGTTTAAAGAAAGATGGACACAAGAGTTATTTCATTACATGCGAATACATAAAGAAAAAAAATGAAATGTTGGCGTCCTCCGGTCCTGGAATATGAGGTCGACTGACAAACAACGACACAAGGAAAATGCACGATCAGGGATAGAAGAGTTTAAAATATCTATAATATCTACAAATAACATGAGGGAAGATGATGTCGTAAAATTGGAACCTGTCCTTTTGACCTCGACATCCACCCAATTATGTTCGGGAGGGCCAACTTCGTTAACACCCTCCACATTATTCTCAATAACCGAGTCATCAAAATCAATTGGACGTGTTTTATTTATCTTAATAACTATTTAGTTCCTCAAAATCAAAAGCATGCAACACTTAAAATCTTACATTAATCGACAGGAGAACTAAAATTCGGAGCAATTTTAATTAAAAGACTATTTACTAACTTTTTAATATTAAATAAGGTTGAAAAGAATTTCAACAAAAGTATATGCCAGAGCATCAATCTAGAGAAAAATGGATTACGTCTTACGTCATTTAAAACCTACAAGTAGGTGTTTAGCGAAAATTGTATGTAAAATAATTTCCTACAACTGGTAAATCCTCTACTCTAACACCTCTCATCTCCTATTGACTTATGACTAGACCGATCGAACTCAGTATTACTCAAAGAGCAACCAATGGGACTGATTTCTTACTCCTCCAAGACAATACACTTAATTAATGCAACTAATCCACCCGAAGACTCAAAAAAATGAGTAAGTGTCGAGAGAAAAGGAAGCTATTTATTTACTTAGAAGCGAACATACAAAAAGCTCGAACCAAATACTTGGCAGACTGATAATAGCAGCAGGATGATAATGACGTGAAAATGGGCCACCACCCTTCTTATTTATAACAACGCATCACTGAAACGACACAACTGTCGTGAAACGAAAAGCTTTCAAATGTCACCCTTCGTGCCAACCAACGTGACTTTTCAAGGTCCAACCGGACACATGATCTCGAAACATATCCGACTCCGACTGACTAATAATATTTTTTACTAAATCTTTCTCGGGTATAGTAAACACCTTCAAGGTCGACCGGTCAATCAATCTAATCCATCTTGTATTATGAAGTCGACCTAATCCATATTGTATTATGAAGTCGACTGGCCGACTACTCTACAATGAGTAGTTAAACAATAATATGATTCAAGTGAACCAACATCCTGAGGTCTCACCAGGCATAACAGCTCGTTGATGACGTATTACTGATAATTCTCACATCACAATTATCATCTAAAACATGTAAAAAAAAATAGATTAGAAGTCGTTGATAATTTGAGTCTACGGTCCATCGAGAAACTAAGTTTATAAATAAGAAGATAGTTCTAAGTATTAGGTATTCAAGCATGAGTCTAAGTCTCACATTAAATAGAAATGAGATTATTGAGTAACATATAAGAAAGAATATTCATAAACTTAATGTCTCAAAGAGTTTGGATTGAAGATGGTGTCATTCCCTCATCTAGGTTAACTCATTTCTCAATCTTATTTATCTTTATTGTATTTCCCCCTCATAAAAGAGAAAAAAATATCCATAAAAATTAAAAGCCACTAAATAAAAATAATGAAATTAAGATAAATATAAATAAAATACTAGTCATATACTCACTCTTTTTAAAAAGTATTAAATATTAAAAAAGTATTAAATAGTAGAGTTCGTTGAAACTATGATATTATAAACTATTAAACTTTTATTGAAATACTCGTAACTCTTACCTCGTTGAATCATCATACAAGGATTATTAGACTGAGATAAATATAAATTTACTTTCTAATTTTCTTTTTCACATAATCTAATCTTATACCTTTACTATTTTACTTTTTAGATAATATTTATTCATCATCTATAAAAATCTGAAAAATAATAAAAGAAAGAGCAATATGATTTTTAAAAAAAAAAAAATGAAACTGGAAAAATTATACAGGGTGTAGAAAGACCTTTAAATGTTAAAAATATTAATAAAATTTTAATTAGTGTCAAATCTTAATTTATTTAAATTTGTGAATTTTTTATTAAAAATTAATTAAATAAATCCTCGTTTATCAGTTTTGGAAGCAAAACACTCATTAATAATTGCGACAACGAAAAATACTGATAATTGCTAAAGTACTAATTTTATAATTTAATAATTTAAAATTAGTAAAAACATAATGTTACAAGTTGTGTGTGTAAAATAATCTCCTAATTGATTTTTTTATCTAAAAGGTTTTAGCTCACATATCAGCAGTATTGTTACTGAAAAGATATATTAAATTGTAACCTTCACAACTTATAGATACTTCAAAAAATTTAAGTGATAAAAAATTATACCTCTATAGAAATATATACTAGCTATTTATTTTACTCACGTATAAAGTAATAAAATATGTTAAAATTTATCGCCGAGAGCTTGTTTATTATTTAATATATTATGTTTATATATTTGACCTTATATATAATTTAATTATAATCAATATTTACCTTGATAAAAATTAACATGGAATTCTTTTGTTAATTGGTACATCAACGGTAAAATATTTATTTATGTATTAATAATATTTATTTGTATATATATATCTTGTATCTTTTTCTCTTGTAACATTAAAACAAAACCAGATTTTCACTAATACATTTTATGAGTCGGTCACATACAAAATCCCTGTGGAATGAGCAACGCACTGAGAAATGAATGCTTCTGTACACACTATGTTTACAAAACAATTCCCTAAGCTAGCAAGTGGGAAAGAAAAAATCCATGAATTATGAGTCTTGTTCTTGCTTTTAAAATGAGTACTAGCCATGAAAATCTCAGGAACAGACCCTCTATACAGGTTGGTGAACGTGCATATTCTCATGAACACTAATGACAACATTCCTCAACTCAGGAAAGATGGATACAAGTAGAAGTTCAAGTATTGCATAAGCCAGTTGCTTTACACATATAGAAGACTGCAATGAAATAGAATAAAACAATTGTTAGTTCAGAAGAAAGAGTCAACCGTTACAGACTCAACAATACATCAATGGGAAAGAACTTTAACCTGAGTAAAGTAATATATATCACTGGCACAACGTTTGTACTGCTTCTGACCAATTAAGCCAACTAAAGCTGTTGGAGCTCCATCTGTCAAAAATGGAGGCAACTTTATATATATCAAAGTCTAGGAATGGAAATCTTTGCTCCAAATTTCATAAGGTTACAAGGATCACACTGAGAGAAAATAGAAAATAGATGAAAAAATGGATATATTTTTATTATAGTAGGAGTTCCTTTTTTATAGAAATTGGTTAAGTTTGAACAGGGTATTTGCATTAGCCTTTAGAAGGAAGATAAAGTTAAAAAAAGAGAAACTCAAATAAAGTTTCAAAAGAGCAAGAATATTCACCAATCCATTTAAATGCAGTATTTTAGGACTCTACAGAAAGTACAACTAACCAAAGAGAAGTTTCTTCAAGTCACTTGCTCTACGAGTAGCCTCAAGCTGTAGCTCGAAGGATCCTGACTGTGATTTGGACAACATGCTTCCGCCAGATTCACTTATGCTTGGTAAAGGCTTTTGATCATATGCACTGCCACCAATTAACACCTGAGGGGTCTGCACTCTTAAGAAAAATGTACCACCAGGCCAGAGGATCTGCAAACATTATGCAGACAAGAAGAAACATTAGCACAACCTATTGAAATGCTTTCCAATCTTGCATGTCTACTAGAAACCACTATATTCAAATTAGGAATTTCAAGTGTTTGATGAATATTTGGTTTGCCCTCAGCTTGAAGCAGTTTCATTTGATTAGTTTTAGAACTTCAGTGGGAGTAAATAGAGTATAGCTAGAAATACACAGCTTATGCATTGGTCTGGTTTCTTTAGCCAGGTCCAAATTTGAGATTTTAAAGACCACTTTTGTCCTTTCCCTTGCATGGTACAAGATTATCTCTATGGCTTCTCAGCCGAGTTGAAGACAAATTTTGTCCTGTCAACTATCTATTAACAAACAGCCACTAAAACAATCCAGCGCTTTAGATGCTTAGATTAAATTGAGGAATGATGTGTTTGGTTGTGATCTAGTTAATTTGCATAAAAAAACTCCAGGTAAGAATACAATGTCCCAGCAAAATGTTAAAAATTTGGTTCAATTCTTACATCTTGGACCCACCGAATCCCTTGGGCAACGGTATCCTCTCTGCGAAGCCAATGAATCTCTCTTAGGATCCAATCATCAATAGCATCTTCCATCACCAACTGTAATATCTGTTTTGAAATCCAAAAGACCTGTCTTCTGCATCAACAGAAAGGGGAACTAGCAGTAGTAACCTAGCATCCTGGATATTAATTAACAGCATCATGGCAGTTCGTATATTGCTCAGTAAAATCAAATTAACCTAAATTTGAAAACTGGTTATTAAACCTGAAGGAGTATATGAGAAAAATAACGAGAGATCTTAACTTGGACCTCTTTACTGATTCAGATTCACATATATATATAAGGATCAGTGACTTACAACATAAGCTTAAGGACAGAGAAAAAAAGGAAAGCATAAAAGAGTTTATCCCAAGGATTATAGGTTACATATAGATACAACTCAAAAGCTATGAAGCATGGATACAAACACAAGCACGAAAATTGTGACACTTATAATCACCAAAATGTTGGACACAATAACACTTATACATACATATATGTACATACTATATATATATATATATATATATGTATATATATATATATATATACACACACAAGTGTTGTACACATGTTAGTGTCAAATACGTGTCAGACACGATGAACATACCATTGAAGAGGTGTGTCCTAGCTTCATAGCTCAAAATGGTTTTAGCTCATAATATAGTAGAAACTATTCTAATACTCCACCTCAAGCTAGAGCTTTCAAATTATTTTCCAAGCGTGAAACATATAAACTAAATATTTGGCCTCCTCAAGGATTTTGTCAAAATGTCTACAAATTGATCATTAGAGCCAACAAACGTGGAACAACTTTTCTAAGACAACAACTTTTCTCTAATAAAATGATAGTCAATTGTTAGAATCTGTTTTTATTAGTTGTATTATTCGTGTTTTATTATTTCCTTATTTAGCATACTATAATTATAGTCAATGATGGTATTCCACAATCATAGGGATTTGGGTGACTAGGTGGTATTATTATACTTCCTAAAATAGCTTTCTAGCCTTGTATATATGAATTGTAATCTCAGCATGATATGAATAAGAGTGATATTTTTTCTATCCTAAATTATAACATGGTATCAGTCGCAAACAATCCTGGGAGCCGCCTTTGACTGTGCACACCCAAACCCTAGACGGCAGCCTTCATTGCTATCGCAAACAAAACCTTAGCGCCGCCTCTGACTGCGCTTGACCAAACCCTAGACAGCAGTTCCTATTGCTGTCCATCATCTCTTTTAGGACAGCCTTCATTGCTGTCAACGTTTTTCTTCGCCTTCTCAGCCTTGCTATTGTTCCTTGCCGTCATATTTTGTTCACTACATGGAACTCCCAGTCCCAATTGTTGAAGTGATGACCAATCAAGAACAACTACAGAACCTCAACACTACCTACCGATTGACCGGAAAAAATTATTTGAAATGGGACCAGCTTGTTAGCAGAACTTTGAAAGGTAAAGGAAAAGCTCACCACTTGACTGACAATGCTCCTTTTGCAAATGATCCCAAATTTCCTAAATGGGATGAAGAGGATTCTATGATCATGGCATGGCTATGGAACTCCATGATCCCAGAAATCACTGATACTTGCATGTTTCTTAATTCTGCAAAGGAGATTTGGAATGCCATGGAGCAGACATATTCCAAGGCTAAAGATGCTGCTCAAATATATGATGTGAAGGTA
>Ga0209489_106361_pt1 | contig 19086 bp, 15 predicted proteins | sample SiratrowhiteBW_FD_187527 | JGI IMG/M metagenome (GOLD analysis project Ga0209489, IMG submission 187527) | Root nodule microbial communities of legume samples collected from California, USA - Siratro white BW (SPAdes) (version 2) | ecosystem: Host-associated > Plants > Roots > Nodule | place...
TATTAATTTTATTTTAACATCTACTTATGTGATGCATATAAATTTTTATATTTTTTTATTAGTATCGGTTAAACCAAGACTAACCTTGCACTATTTAATTCAAAATATAATTTTAACATTCCATTTTTATCTTTAAAACCTATACTAACTACATTTATTTTAATTAACTGTTAGCATCTGTTTACATTGGGTCTAACCCACTCAAAATCTTAATATATTCTATTAGAGTGAGCTTAACCGGCACTTATACTGTTCTCTACATGGTTCACGCTAATTTATACTAGCGAACTAAAGACATTCTTGTAGTGTTTATATTCATTTTGTGTCTTATATTTTTTTAAATTTATATATATATATATATATATATATATATATATGTATATATATATATATATATATATATATATATATATATATATATATATATATATATAATTTCTCAGGTATATTTCTCTAGTTAACACTAGTCTAAATAAAGGTAAAGTTTTACAACCCCTTTTAAGACAAGAATTATATTGTTTTATTTTATAATACAATCTTTCTGAAGGTAATTTGGCGTATATATGTAACTGGTTGCTTTGAAACACGTTTAGAAGAGTTTAGTAATACATTATTATTTTTTATCATCTGGTGATAAATTATTTGCACTATGCATAATAAAATCTGCATTCTACAGTAACTTTCATATGCAGTGCCTGCACCGCATAAAAGTTGAAATTAATTCTTAATTGAATGCTTGGAGGGAAATGAAAGTGATATCCCTCCATCCCTGTTTGCTTTATAGGGAAGTTCTCCACCTGAAATCCCCTAGAGATTATGTTAGGTTTAATAGTGAAATGATAAATCAACGAAATAAGTTAATAAGAGAGTATGTAAGATTCTTATATTTATAGTTTAGTAAATGATACAGTGAAATTCATGATTATGCATTGCATGCAGGGTATGGTGGGCCTAATGATAGAGTCTGCGCAGCCATTACTACTGAAATGGGAGCAAATTATTGAGGACCAAGGAGGTGCCCCAGCTGAAGTTAAAGTGGATGTAGATTTGAGAGGTTTATCAGCTGATGTTATTTCAAGGGTTTGCTTTGGCCATTCTTATTCCAAGGGAAAGGAAGTTTTTTCCAAGCTAAGAAGCATACAGAAGGCCATGTCCAAGCATGGTGGCTTCCTTTTTGGCCTCAGTAGTTTTCGGTAAGTCAGGCTTCTATTATTCTAAAATGGATAAAAGCTGTTTTAAGTCGCTCAATCATTTGGTGGAAATTGGTTCTAGTTCTTACATTTTAAAAACAATGAATTTGGTTCTTGTATTTCTAAAATGTGGTAGATATTGTTCTTACATCAATACGTGACACATGAACCAAATAGCATCATACAAATATTAAATTGCTAATTATTTTTATCTGAAATCTATATATAACCTCACATGCACATCACAAAGTAACTACGAATTGTGAGTGTAATTGTGGACTAAAAGCTTATTGATTATTAATTAATGGCAGTGACAAACTGAGTTTCTCGTCAAAGAAGCAAAACGAGATAGCTAATTTGGAGAAGGAGATAGAGTCACTGATATGGGAGTTAGTGGAGAAACGCAAGAGGGAATGCTTAGAGGCATCCTCATCAGAGAAGGATCTGATGCAGTTACTGTTGGAAGCAGCCATGAGTGATCAGAGTCTGGGGAAGGACTTTTCCAAGCGGTTCATTGTGGATAACTGCAAAAACATTTACTTTGCCGGTCACGAAACCACTGCTGTAGCAGCTTCCTGGTGTTTGATGCTTCTTGCTTTGCACCCAGAATGGCAGGCTCGTATAAGGGCTGAGGTGGCTCAACATTGCCCCAATGGTATACCAGATGCAGATTCTGTCTCTCTGTTGAAAACGGTATGCTGTTTGGTTTTGAGAAATCATATAATCAGTCTTGCATGTCATTATCTTTTGAAACTGCTCTCCTTATTTGTACATACTTATAATTTCTGAGTTGAGTGAACATGGGTATCTTTTATCTAAAAGTCAAAGATTAAATTTTAGAAGTATTGAAATTAAGGGGTTGATTTTTCTCAGAAATGTCTGTTCTTTTACATAAACCGGGGTCAAAATCTTAATCATATGTTTAAGAGCTTGATTATCTATCAACTACACCATCTCATATATCACTTATATTACTCTGCTAAGAGATTGAGCTTTTTCATATACATGTAATACTAAAATTTTATATTTCTCTCTATATTCACTAAGTACTAAATAGTTTACACTAAATTGGTTATTAGTTTTCTTGTGTTAGTGATATTTTATACCTAATAGTTTTAACTTCTATCAGACAATGACTATATTGACAGATGTTAAGTCAAGTCAAATTGTTAGTATATCAACTGATTGCACCTATTTATTGTCTAACAAGAAATCGATAAAAACAACACAACATTTGAACATAACCTTTATGGTATGTTAAATTTTTTAACTGCTATGGTCCATTTGGTGTATGCATACTCTATCGCTAAAGGAAGGAGTTACCTTACTTCAAATCCCATTTGATTTCACATATTTTGACAATTTATGAACCATTTCTTTGTGGCTGTTAACAGTTGGGTATGGTGATTCAAGAAGTGCTACGTTTATACCCACCAGCAGCCTTTGTTTCAAGGGAGGCATACGAAGATATCCAAATTGGAAACCTGAGTGTTCCTAAGGGTGTTTGTTTGTGGACTCTGATCCCAACCCTGCACAGAGATCCTGAAATTTGGGGACCAGATGCCAATGAGTTTAAACCAGAAAGGTTCAGTGAGGGAGTGTCCAAGGCCTGCAAGTTTCCACATACTTATGTGCCATTTGGGTTGGGTACGCGCTTGTGCTTGGGAAAGAACTTTGCACTGGTTCAACTCAAGGTTGTGCTAGCCCTTATCATCTCCAAGTTTAGCTTCACTCTTTCTCCTAATTATAGGCATTCTCCAGCATATAGAATGATTGTGGAACCAGGATATGGTGTTGATATTGTCATTCAGAAGGCTCCTACCTCATCACACCAATAAATCATCTCTAGTGAACGTGCAAGCATTTGGTTTTTCTTTGACATATGTGTGTTTTCTGTAGACACAAAATTATTGCTTAGGATATAGAACAATTTCTTCTAGACTTAAATCCTTTTCTTTTAGATGTTTATGTATTTGCACATTTATTGATACTGATCATACATAGACTTGTGGCGATCCAATTTTTTTTGGTGGGAAATGATTTATAATATTTTCGTAAAAAGTATTACTAGCTTCTACATAATACCATCTTTCTACAAACTATAATTGTTCTCTACACATTTTAAATTGTACCATTTTCATTGTCCACACCATAAAATGTTAGAAAAATAAAGTGGTAAAATTAATCCTGAGTTTTGTCTCTTATGATTTTTTCATTTTAAGGGCAATTGCCATTATATCATTCAACACGCATTTGTTACTAATTTCAAGTGTCTAATGTTTTTCCAAGGAAAGGAAAGAGTATGACGATGTTTTATTTTGTTTTGTGTGTATTCAATCAAGTCCTATAATTTTTAAGATTCTTTTGCAAGCTCTGCTTTTTTGAAAACTCAAAATTTTGTAATATTTTTATTTATACCTTAATTCGAATATAATCTTTGTATCATAAAAAAATGTTTTGATTTTATGATTTGAAGTCTTCTTTAAAACCCACAACTTTAATTTTTTTTCATGTACATCAACCTAAATTAATAAGATTTCTAAAAAAACTCAAATTAACTTTGACTCCTGTATTGAATATGCTGTAACTAAGCAAATTATAACAACGACATTCATGCATAAGACAAAAGAAAACCCAAATAAAACATTCTATTACCAATTTATCTATACATTGAGAAGATGGAAAAAACACGGTTTGAACTTTATACCTAAGAAGTTATAGATGATTTGATCAGAGTTAATCAAGATAAAATATACACATAATCAATCAATTCTTCACAACTTTTAACTTTTAAATCTATAAACTATGTTTAATAACACCAATAAGTGAACTACTAACTTACAAAATAATTTGATTAACACAAAAGTGTTTTGATAAGTTAAGATTTTCTAACTTATAAACTACAAACTATTTTAATCATTTTTAATTTGTACTTATTTAATTTATTTTTATTTATTATTAAATATTTTAATTTTATGAAGACAATTAATTACTACACTAAAGTTGTTAAGTTACTTTCATCATATTCAAGCATTATTTAAATGTTTAGATATCTCCAATACATAATCTCTCAAATTTTTAAATTATAAAACCTTTCTATTCAAAAGATTTCATGTATTTTTCAAACTTTCCATGTTTATATAATTTGTGAATGTTGAAGATAATAAAAAGTTCATTTGAAATATTTCAACTAATCAAACCATGATTTCAAAAATATTAAATAATTTTAAGTTATTCGTGTATAATATCAACACTCTTTATATCAATCTAGTCAATATATATTGGTTTTAAACCTTGATTTATATGAATTAATAATGCAAAATAAGTTTTAAAATTAATTGAAAAATATTAGAAAGTAATTATAGAATGTAAATATTATGTTTAAAAACTCTTTTTCATGATTGTGAGTCCCTAAACTTAATTATTTGTTGTGAAGATGGTCTCTGTTACATTATTTTGACCATTCCTTTTTAAGTTGTCTTTAACTCTAAAATAGTCAAGCATCTATATATTACTTGATATTTGAATGTTGTTGACATTAGTCACACTTCCTAACATAAGTGACACAATCTTATCTAAGTATAGGTTAGAAAAATCTAATTTTAAAAATTTTACTAACTAAAGCTCAGTTCTCCAATGTGATAAGATGTTTAGTAAAGAGCTATACATACTTTAAATTAAAGTATTTTTTATTAGGTATTATAGTCCATTTTTGTTGATTCTTCAATCATTCTTTTTATGATCTCAATTATTTCAATATCATAATTTTCTTCCTTTTAAATTCATATTAATTAGATGGAATTTTATAGATTAAACTCATTCATTATTTTAATTATTCAAAAATAATTTATTTTTGGAATTGATGTAATTATTTAAATTTATCTTTTAAATGACTTTATAACTTCTTTATAATTAACTTAGAAAACATCTTATTTCGAACTTGATTGAATATATAGATAAAAACGGGCTATAAACACATGTGAAAAAAAAATAAAAAAATACTCGTGCTCACATTTATGTGAGAACAACTCAACATGTACCATCTTTTTAAAAAAAGGGGAACAATCACGATGTCCTTGAACGACATATTTCATAAATAAATATGATACCCTCAATTTCATGTCAAACCACACATAATAGGTTTTTTGAGTTCATAATTTCTATCATTTTATTTTATTTTCTCTTATATATTGGAAAAAATTATTTGTCCTATTTGCCTCTTCGTTTACATGTATTTCCACCTTTCTACACTACCCAAACACTTCATAAAACAATAATTCGTATTTCATTATTCCCATTAACAGTTAACCAATAAATTCCCTATATACTCGTCATATATAATATTCTCATATTTAACATTTAGTAGCTCAATTTATCCTAAAATTTTAACATTAACTTAATCATATTACAATTTTAAAACAATTTCACTAAAACGTAAAAAGCAAGAAGTTATCTGTAAAAAAATAAGTTAAAAGATATTAATAAAATTAAAAAAAAAAAACAGAGAGTAAAAGTTATATAATATTTCGTCATAAAACTCAGCACGCAAGTGAAATGTGTAATACAAGAAATTGATTTAAAACAAAATAAAAGAATTAATTAAATGGAGAAGAAATTAAAGATTGGTGTGGTGGGAATTAAAGTAGGAGATTCAGTTTCATTATCCGTTCGAAACTTCTTGCATTGCGCAAGCACAGAGAATAAAAATGGCGGCAATGGGAGTTGCGGCACAAACGCAGTTACAGTTAGAGAAGCGCGTGTTAGAGGGTTTCGCTTCCAAATCCATGGAATTGAAATGGGTGAGTCCAAGAATCAGCAAAAGCTCACAGCTTCAGAACAAGAAGCCCTTGAGACCGATTTTCCCAATTTACATTTCCACCGACCCACGCCACGTCGACCCTCACCGTCTCCGAGACCTCTTCGCCGATTGCAACTACTCTACCCAAAGATTTCCCACCCGACCCGGACCCGGACCCGAACCCGTGGACATCCACAAGCTCCGCATTGCTCTGTCTCACAGCGCCGTCGTTGTCTCTGTCTTCTGCAACCTACGCCACGTTAACGCCGTCGTTCCATATCACGACAATTCGTCGTCTTTAATCGCGGATTTCTTGACTCCTGTTTCTCCTTCACGCGATCAGTTGGTCGGGTTTGGCCGCGCCGTTTCCGATTATGGCCTCACCGCTTCGATTTACGATGTCGTGGTAATAAAAAAATGTGAATAAACGGTTGTTCTTAGTGAAGTGTGTTGGTTAACGTGCGTTTATGAACGTGGTTCAGTCTTTTGCAGGTTAGTCCTTCCCTGCAGAGAATGGGAATTGGGCAGATGATAGTTAAAAAAATTGCCAGGTATAGAATTTTGTCTACATAGAATTTTTTAGTTGTTCCTTGACCATGAAGTTATTGTCATGTTTTTTAGTTGTTGGTCGTATAGAATTTTGTTTACATAGAGGCTACGATGCACTTTGCTTGTTAGTAAGGTTCATTCAGAGTTAAATATAAACAAACTTAATGTTGTTATCTTCATTCAATGTTATTAATTTTATGTAATGAAAGAGAACAATATTTTCCAAAGTGATTGTAATTATATTGTCTAAACTCTTTTTAAGTGAGACAATTACAATACCTATTGATGAAGTGTTCAGTTCAAACAATATTTTTTTAGAGATATAACCATTCTAACATGATTTCAACATAATTTTGAAAGAGATTAATAAAATAATTTTCTAAAAACTTATAAACTTATAAGAAAACGGATTTTATTTATAATAAAAAATATTTAGATTATATATATATAGATTTTTAGGATTACACGTGTCGTATTTGTGTCAATATCCATACTTCATAGGTAAAGAGTATCACTCCAGTACTCACATTTGAAATAACTTAAAAGGAAATGTTTGGAATAATTTCACTTAAAAGGGAAATGTTTGTAATAATTTCACTTAAGGAGGTCGAATTAGTTGAAACTTGTCTATTTCTTCATTCCAAAAGTCACATGATGACTTAATTTAATGTTTGTGGGTTGCACAGTGCTACATCATTTTTAAATCATTTGCAAACCTTTTGAAAACATTTACTTTAATACTGAGATAGAAACATAGTTTTTTTATTCTATGACTCAGAATTTTGTTTAAGGTCTTATAGCACTCAGTATTAAGTTAATGGTCTCGTGTATGACTCTGCAATGGAAATGTCCTTATATTTATATTTACGCAATGAGAAAATAGTTAGTATAGGTTAATATTAAATGTTACTACAAGTTATTAGGTATAACTCTGCTTGTGATTGAAAAAAGATAAAAGAAGAGAGCATAAATTTGTTACAGTTCTCCTTGGTCGTAGACCTGTAGCATAATGGTACTTTCTATTTTTTCTTTTTCAATGTTGATAGAGACATAAATCATCAAATGTCTGAAAATGGCTTCCTCCTTTTGCAGAGTGCTTACAAATAAAGACATATACGACATAGCAGCCCTATGCTCAGAGAATGAAAGGTTATTCATTGCTCTTTAGTGTTTGTAATGTTATTCCTCTGTGGATAGCACATGATGCTTTCAACTTTTTTCAGGTTATTTTTTAAGGCGTGTGGATTTGGGGACGACATTTTGAACTCTACTACCATGATGTACAGAAGAACTGTTCCATTAATAACCCAGGAAGGTGAATAGGCAGTTACTCGTGCAGGCCGAAAGCTATTGTCAATTCCACCTCTTATTGAGGGAGCCAATGGCACTTCAAAAACTATAGTACAGAGACCAAACTATATTGTATATAAAACAGTGAGCAAATAAAAGTTTGCTGTCTGATCAGTTAGAGAAGAAGCTTGACATTACCATTTTTTCTGTCATTCATTGTATATGTAAATTCAACTTGTAGATAGGTCAAATATGTAATTGCAAAAATCTCCACCACCCCCCATGTTCTCAGTGTAAACGTGGGAAAAGTTGTGGCTTCTGGAAAGAACACATTTTTGTATAGAGCAAATCCTAATTTAGAGTAAACTGCCAAAAAATGATCCTAGTTTAAATCTGTGTCTTCAATTCAATCCATTGAAACTTTTCTTTCTCAAACCAAAAAAAAAATTATGTTTCTAAAAGACTAAATTGGTGTGAGAAATAAAGATATATTTGATAACTGATTTGTCCATTTGAGAGACTAAATTGATAAAATAAATCCGTTGAGAGCTATTGTCGAGGTGTTCGTACTCTATTGCCAATTTCTCTGTCGTGCTAAGTTTTGCCTTTTCCCCTTGCATAAACCTATGTCTGATTGTAGCAGATTCTTTTATGCCTGTATTTACTTAACAAGGGGGAAATGTTAGCAACTAGGCATGAGGGTATCCTCAAACAGAGTTTTGGTATAAAAAAAATTCTGATATCGAAGTAAAGCATCCTTTGAAATACCGCAAAACACGTTCACTTTTCCTGCGAAACCCTTATCTAAGGAGGCTTACAGGAGACAACATCCCTTATCATTCATGAACTTTCTATGGGGATAACATGGGTGGAGGTCTGCTTGATATCTGCACATGGACTCCAGCATTCCACCTCGCTTTGGAAGCGTCAATGGTTTGCTGTTGGGTGGATTGATCTTGACAGCAAATATTGTACTAAGGTTGTTGATTCAGGGAGTGGAAATCCTGAATGGAGAACCAAGTTTGCCATTCCTGTTGAGGACTCGGCACCAAATCTCCTAGATTTGGCACTGAACGTGGAAGTTTACAGTACAGACCCCATATTCTTCACGGAAAAGCTTCATGGCTCAGCAACAGTTTTTCTGAGAGAGTTTCTTGTCAAGCAGGTAAAGAACTCTGAGGTATCCAATCCCAAGCAGCAGGGAGTTGGAAGCTACCAATTACGAAAGAAGAAATCTAGCAAACCAAGAGGTTTCATCGATATTTTAATTTGTATTTCTAACGAAAAGAAAGAGCCAAATCCCCACTCAGGTATATGATCATTTCACATTTCACAACCTAACATGGTAGCTGCTCTTCTACATTATCCATCTTATTTTGTTTCACATCTTCAGCGAGCTATTATTTTAATTTACTTAAAATGCGTTGCCTAGTTTGAGAGGAAGATGAGAGTGTGGTTTCAGTTTACCCTGCCCTAAAATTCTTGGCATAATCTGGTGCTGTAAATTTGTTCCGTAGGAAACAAGGATGGAATTTTGCTCTTAGATGATGGAGATAGTACCCACTTCAACATAGAGGGAGGAGTAAGGCAAGCATACCGTCGGAAGCCTCAGGCTTCAATCCATCAGCCAGAAGATCATGTACAAACAAACGTCCCAGACTATCATTCAGTGCCATTCACCACTACAAACTATTATAACCCGTATGAGGGTGAAGCAAGCTACCATGAGATGGGTGAAGCAAACTACCATGAGATGGGTGAAGCAAACTACCATGAGATGGGTGAACCAAGCTACCATGAGACAGGAGAAACAAGTTACCAAGAGGTTGGTGAAGCAAGCTACCATGAGGCAGCTGGACCGAGCTATCTACTGCCTAGAACAATAACTCCTCCTCCACCGGCTCCACCATCAAATGTTGGCTATATTCCCACCTTTCTCCCAAAAAATAATGGCTTGTCTCCAAGCTACACAGACATGTCAACAACCAGGGTAGCCCCTGGTCAAAGGGTATCTGCAGGAGGTGCAATGGGGTTAGGTGCTGGAGCACTAGCTGCTGGTGCTGTAATATTTGGTGATGACTTCATGTCAGGATTTGATGTTACTCCGGACCTAGGAGATTCTAGTTTCAGCCTAGAAATGGATCCTCCTTTCTGAACAAGCATTGATCAGCTTTAAGTAATTATATTTAGCTGCACGCAGCCTTCTAGCAAACCCTTTATTGTAATTGTATACGGGTTCCATTTCCACATTCTTACGTGTACTTCTGTTAGAGAAATGCTATGTTTCATTGACAGGGCAGAAAGATCAAGTTATTTGTTACTTTGTAACTAGCAATATTTTCTTTTAGTGACAACTTCTTCTCTTTTAATAACTTCATGCTAATGTTTTTGACAGAAGAAAATGGTATCTTAGTATCAAAATCATGGATCACGAACTTGGCAAGATCCTATTTTATTGTATATAAAAACAACTATTAAATTAAAAGAAAAGTGCGCAATTCAATAAATTGAACGGCTAGATCATGAACTGCACTACGTGAAGTTAGCCACATCCCAAAATCAAATACATAATTTAAATATCACTTGTTGGTGGTAAGTCTTTTTACATCCCAGAGACATTTATGCTAGGGTTGAATCGTCAATAATTTGAACAGAGACACATATCATTTTGGCTGGTAAACATAGAGAGGATTTCTACAAGTACAAGTACTAATGCACTATAGCAATCTAGCAGTAAGATAATAACATTGAGTTGAAGGTTATTGCTTATCAGCTTTTCTCAGCTTCTAGAAAGAGATAATCGAGCTTGATGAATTTAATGAGAGTGCATCAATATGCCTTCAGTGAATCTTTGTCAATCTAATCAAACTGCATTTGCACCTGCCTATTTATATGAATCTTCCAGGCAGAAAAAAATGGGGATGCTTGAGTTGTAGGAATTTCAAATTGCTTGTTGTAGACATTGTTCGTTTGAATCACTCACTAAACTTCTTAGGAAGTTTTCAACAATTGAAATGAACTCCTCCACTTTTTCTTCATGGGGAAGATGGCCACATTGCTTAATTACTTTGAATGATGCTCCTGGTATGACTCGTGAAAGTCTCTCAGCATTCCATGCAGGGACTATTCGGTCAGTATCGCCAGTTACAATCAGAACTGTTTATTCAAAAAACCATCACCAATTATGCTCAAGATTTAACTAATCCATGAAGCAGGTTCAGATTGCTACTGGAAAGAGTTGCATCATTTGACAAGAACTCAGGAACAAGAACACAGAAATCCAAGGAAATAAAAAGTAACTATGAAACAAATCAATAAATCAAAACTGTGTGCTGATTGATTTTCCCATTTTATTGAAAATCTCCAGTGACAATGATTCGCACTTAGCAGATACATTCTGCCAATTTAACATTTTCCTGATCAAGATTTGATATTAACACAAACGTACCCAGTGGATTGAACAGATAATAGATAAGGTGAGATTATGTTAAAGTGTTCACAATTGTATTATTAGAAGAGAATGCTTCACAATCACAACAAAATTACACCATACAAATGACTTTTGCAGACCCAGAGAAAGTGTTCACATTTACTCGAGGTAGTGTGTTTGTAAATGAGAAGACTAAACCTATAATCTCCAAAATGATGGACATGGCAACACATACCTATATTGAACATCATTATGAATTATTTAAATTTACAATCAAGATTTATATATTTGAATCATCCATGAAAAAGTTAGCCATATATAACAATATGAACCCATTGTTGCCTAATACAAAAATAATGTGAAATAGAAGGTATGATATGAAAATAAATAAAAATGTTCCTAATAATATATAATACATATAATCTAAATATTATAGGATTTGTTCCTTGTTTCTATAATTATAACAAAAACTCATACAATAAGTTTCTAACTCTCCAACTTCTAAAATAAACTCATTGTTTTCCCTCATTAACACTGTGTGGGAGTCGGAAAAAATGTTTTTAAATTTGACAATTCCTCTAAGTGTCTCACACGTGTTTGTGCTTCACATAATAAACCGGCTATCCTATTCATTGCCACTAAAATCACTGCATATTGCCATTCTAGGATGTTTTCCATCTCTCATAGTTTACTGCCTATTAGTAATCAGCTATTCAAAGACAAAAGCTAACAAGTGCAGGAAAAAAAAAAAAGCAAATGAAAGTGGGTATATGTAGGATTACTGACATTACCAGGACATGATATTTCGTGAAGTCTTTTTGAAAGTGGTGTCTTTGTTTTATATTCCTCATCTAGAAGCATTGCTGCAGTGTATTCCACCAGTGCCCTATCCCAATCCTTAGCCCTTAAAGGCTGTATTTATTGCTAACAACCAGGTGAGAACTAAAAACTCCAGTATCACAGAACAAAAAAGACAAAAATAAGAAAATGAGAAATCACATGAAATTACCCTTGTATAACCACTAAGTACATGCTCAGAGACCTGCTTTGGGTCATACCATGCACTTCGAACTGCAGCAGTACCAAACTTATCAATTGCCATTCTTACCTGAGATTCGTGTGAAGAAAAGGACCATCAGTCCAACAAGTAAAACTCATCCCAAATTATTGACCATGCCAGTTTAAGAATTATCAGATTTTCCTTGTGTAGCTTACTATCTGTTCATCAAATTTCCATTTCAGCCTATGAATTATTAAAATCAAAATTGGAGAAAAGGAATTATATGAAATAATAACTAATTGAATGTTTTTCATTAGTTCAGTTTAGTTGTATCTGAGCCAACAATTCCTTGTTAATATTTATATTCCAAAAATGATTGAACCGACAAGGTTGAGATAACACAATAGAATATTGGTGCTGCATTACAATGAACAAGTTTATTACCAGCATTATTGCTAGGGAAGAACGAAGGATAGCTGATAACAATTTCCGATACAACGAGTTGATGATATCTATTGTCCATTTCATCATTTGTGTTATTGCCTCTGCAATGTACTTGGTAATCTTGGACATCATCTTGTAAAGCCCCAAAATTGGATTTCTTCTGATAGAACTGTCTTCTTCTTTCATTTGGCTATCTTGCCTTGATTGATTTTGTTTTCCAATTTTTGGTGTAGTAAGAGGGGCAAAAATTGCTGGGGCAACTAGGATTAGAGCAGCAACACGCTCAGGAGCCTCAAAATATGTATTCACTGCTACAAGTGAACCAGCTGAGTGCCTGACATGTTATTTTGGAGACATCTCAGCTTCTAGAAAGGACTAATGTGCATAGGCATATGAGAATATATTTCTTTACATTGTTATTAATCCATTGCCTGCTATACAGCATTCATGTATTAATTTTTAACAATGTACACTATGACCACTACTTCAGAATGGTGAAAAAGAAAAATTGATCAATTTAAAATCCATGATTTGAAAAACGAAATTAGATTAATGCAGCAATTTTCACAAATGCAAGATAATCAGATGCATATCCATACATAGAGATGCAACCTATAATCACCCCTTTATCTGTCATGTTATAAATAGAGTGGAAGTATGCTTTACTTTCGTTGCTGAAAACAGCTTGATGCCTCAGAAAAAGAAAGCCAGTAAGTAAAACAGAAGAAAGAATATTCACATACCCCATTAAAATCACCTTCTCAGCATTTAACAATTTAATGAAGTGCAGGGTAGCAAGCACGGAAAATGCCATTGAGTATGCATTCAGAGGTTTTGTGTCTTCCGTTTCTGAAGAACGATGTTTAGACAAATTTACCCTTGATGTCAACCCAAAGGCTGGCCTATCAAAAGCAAGAACTTTTGAACCAGCCACCTGTGCCAAAGGCTTCATAACTTGTTTCCATGAAAAAACTGAAGCTCCAAACCCATGTAACAGGATCATTGGATAACCTAGCTTCTTGATTTGATGAGAAACAGTCTGACTCTGGAACATGCTTTGTGTTTGGGATTCAGCATCACATATCTTGTGGTGTATATGCACTCCATTGAACTCACAAAAACAACTGTCTAGATCAGCTAAAAGCTTTGGATCCACTAATTCCCCCTGATCAATGCCTGCTATCCCTTTCTTTTTCTTTTCTGCTCCCACGTCCACCAACTGCTCTGCAGATATGGGGTTCAACATTAATCACTCATGTAAGTAACCTAACAACAATTAACGACTTCCCCAAATTACAAAACATAAGAATCCCAAATGAAGAATTTCATCTTCTCTCTCTCTGTCTCTCCTAGTTTGTCGTAGGAACCAAACCAGAATGAAAATATAGAAAACGAGAGAACTCATGCAGATTTTTTCTCCAATAATTCATTGATATTTCCTCCCATCAAATAAAAAGAAAAAGAAAGGGAAGCAACAACAATTCACGAACTACAAAAGAAAGAAAGGAAAACAGAAACGAGGACATGGAGAAGTTGAAGATAACTATACCGGAATATTCAGCTCCCGAACCGCTCAGTGATGGAGCTGAAGAAGCAGAAACAACGAATCGTTTGTTGTGAGTAGCATAGTTTGGAGATATTAGAGAAGAAGGATGTTTGTGGGTATATGAAAGTGTAGAACCTTTGCAGCCATGAGATAAATAGAGAGTCGGAGGAGGGGTAAGAAAACTCAGTTCCCCAGAAAACACCCGTACCCTCATCATCTCACTCCAATATCTTCAACTTTCTATCAGCCTTTCTTCCAATTCGATCGAGCTTCAGCTTTATGGTTTTCAAACGGATGGAATACAACTACCAGCAACACTGAAATAAGTAAACATTTTGTACCACGGAGTCAATATCATGCACTTATAAATTGCTAGATGTGGAAAATTTATCAGCTTTTATTACAGTATTCCACTTGTTTTGTGATTTTTGGGGAGATTACTTGTTTCTGAAACGTTGATCTCTGATTTAAAATTGTAGTATAAAACTTAAATAATAAAAAGCTATTTTTTTATTTTTTATTTTTTATTTTTTATTTACTTCAATTATGAAATAAAAGGGAAAATTTGTATCTGTATGCTTCCTCGACATTTTCTTTTTCCTTGTTTATGTTGGTAGCATTTAACTGAAATTTTTCTCTGGCAAATCAAACAGAAGAGAGAGAAATGGAGGCACTATTGTGCAGGAAACTGGGTGATCCAACGGTGTGTTTGGAAGACAACGATAGCCCAATAGTTTTGTCAAAGAATCACCCAATTCCCCAACTCGATTCTCCCACCGCTGTCAGAGTCAGAATCAAAGCCACAAGCTTGAACTTCGCCAATTACTTGCAGATACTGGGCAAGTATCAAGAGAAACCCTCTTTGCCCTTCATCCCAGGCTCCGACTTTTCCGGCTACGTCGACGCCGTTGGCCCCAAAGTTTCGAACTTCAGAGTCGGGGACCCCGTTTGTTCCTTCGCCGGCCTCGGCTCATTCGCTGAGTTCATCGTCGTTGACGAGTCCCAATTGTGAGTTTCCGCGCTTGGTACCTTTTAATGTTGGGTTTTGGAGTTTCTTAGTGTAAAGTTGTTGGTTTTGAAGGTTTCGGGTGCCCCAAGGTTGTGATCTTGTTGCTGCTGGAGCACTTGCTGTGGCTTTTGGCACCTCTCATGTAGCACTCGTCCACAGGGCCCAATTGACCTCTGGTCAAGTATGTATGCTATGCTTTGAATTTGATTCCTTTGTTGTTGGGTATGTATAATGCTTATTGTTCTGTCTCTGTGTGGTTAAATGAGTTGTGGAACTGTGTTGCAGGTGTTGTTGGTTTTGGGTGCAGCTGGGGGTGTTGGCCTTGCTGCTGTACAAATTGGAAAAGCTTGTGGGGCCACTGTCATTGCTGTTGCTAGGTAGTGAGTTTTGTTTTGTACTTTTTGATATATGGATTACACATGGTAGAATGACATAATGGTCTAAGGTTCTTATTAACATCGAGGAGAGAATTAGGGTGGATAGAATAGAAAGGACGAGTAAAAGTTTGCAAGAAATGAAGTGGAAATTAAAGGTGTTAGAATTCTGGTTGATATTAGGATCACATAATGTGAGTTATTAGCCTAAAATAGGATACTGAACATTTTGTAATTATGTTTTCTCCCCTGTAAATTGAATAGCTTTGCCATTGTTTGAAGACCAAATTCATCGTGTGTCTTCTAGTTTCTTTTTTCTTAACATGGTATCGAGAAGGGGACCCTCGTGCTTGTGGGTTCACTCTCAAAGGTGAGTAGAGAATTTGAGCTCCTTTACTGTTATCCATCTAGATATTTCATTCGATATGTTAGTGTGAAAAGTGTAGTGAGTTCCTTAACTCACAATTTAAGGAACATTATGACATGTCTAATGAGCTTGTCTTTTGTTTGAAGACAAAGGGTACACGTGAGTTGTGGGTTATTCTAATGAAGATTGGGGGACTTCCCCATTGATGGAAGATCCACCTTTGGTTTTTGCATATTTGTCAAAGGTAACCTTGTTTCTTGGAAAAGAAAGAAACAAAATGTTGTATAAGGTGGAGTACGTAGGCAAAATATTGAACTATGGAATTGCCAGTCAAGTGTTTATAGTTTGGGAGGTCACACAGTTATCAATTATATGTGATAATTAGGTTGCCATTAGTATTGCCTCGAATCTAGTATTCCATGGAAGAGCAAAGTATATTGAAGTTGATTCTCACTGTCAGAGAGATAGTTGTGTTTGGGGACATATCTACTACGGTTGTTAATTCTCATGATCAACTGGTACGTATATTGTCTAAGCACTAATTGGTCATCAAATTAACTACATGTGTAACAAGCTTGGTGAATATATATGCTTCAGCCTGAGGAAGTGTGATAGAATTTTGTAGATGTGTTAGAATCAATTTATGCTATCAAGATCAATTATATTGACTTTATATTTATGTTATTAGCTTAAAATAGGATAGCTGAATATTCTGTATTTATGTTCTCTAAAAATTCAATAGCTCCGTTGTGGTATAAATATGCAAAATGTGTGCCTTCTCTTCTCAACAAAAGGTATTTAGATAAAAAAAAAAAAAAAAAAAAAAAAGGAATTTAAAAAAAAAAAAAAAAAAAAACAAAGAAGAGATGAAGAGAGACAAAAATATAAGTAGAAATAGATCAGAAATTGTACAATGAATTCCATTATTTTTAAAATTATTTTCACTTTATTTTTCTTCCTCCATACTGTCCAGCTTATTTCTAATCACCTTTCCCCCTAATTCTCACCTACAAAATACACCTTGAGTGTGTATTTGGATGAATCTTTGCAAAACTAATTCATGATAAAATTGATTTTGTTCCTTTTTGGTTAGCATTCCTAACATTTACGTCAAAAACTCAAGTTCATAGGAAAGACATAGAGTCAAATACATGGTAAGTGATCCACCTCCGAACAAGCTTGATGGGAATCCAAACACATTAGTTGGTTAAAATTGATTTTGAAGTGAAAGGAGTTTATGTTTGGATGTGGCTAATCTAAAAGGATGTTACCTGTAAATTCAGTGTAAACATGTTTTATCCAAAGCAAAAGAGCCTTAAAATCAAAATCAATTTTGGATTTAGAATCAATTTTTCATGCAGGGATCAAACATATGAACATTTATCCAAAATCACATTCGCTGATATTTTATTGTGATTTTGGCCGATCTAACATTTAACAGTTATGTGGTCTGGTATCAGGGGAGCTGAAAAGGTGCAACTTTTGAAATCTCTTTGTGTTGATCATGTGGTGGACTTGGGTAATGAAAATGTTACTGAGAGTGTGAAGAAGTTCCTTCAGACTAGAAGGCTTAAGGGGGTTGATGTCCTTTATGACCCGGTTGGAGGTAAACTCACTAAAGAATCTTTGCGGCTTTTAAAATGGGGAGCTAACATTCTCATAATTGGGTTTGCGAGTGGTGAAATTCCTGTCATCCCTGTTAACATAGCTCTTGTTAAGGTATGGTGAAAATTAAGTTTCAGAAAATGAATTTATCTTGTCTAACCTACTTTGCTTGATCACTAAACTGTGTTATGCTTTGTTGCTTAATCTGATTATGCTTTATTCACATAAACTTTAAATTTGTTTTCACATTGTGCAATACACAAATTTAAAATTTGAAATCAATCACATTGTGCCGGAAAATTGGCTGCCACATTGATTTAAATTCAATCTCTTATTTGTTGTTATTACGAATGCTGCTTCTGCTTTTAGCAAACCAAAAGGCATCCCAAACAAATAAATGTGCCCAATTTGTGCATTACTCACAAATCTTTGCTTCCTTGTGATTTAATAATCGTTTCATTAGCTTGCAAATACCTTGTTTTGTAACCTATCATCATGTAGACAAAAATTTTAGTTTGCCTAGGCCTTTTCATTAACAGTGCATAATTGTATATATAAATTATTTACATATATTAATGAGGATGCTCCATCTGTCTAGTATGATGCACAATATTACCCATGGATTGAGTCTCCCCACCACCCTTTTGACGTGGGAAATTATTTCTATGAAATTCAAGAATTTGCTATTATATTTTATAGTATAACCCTAAAAAGGTGTGCTGTAGTTATATATTATATGATATATCTATTATCATAATTTTGAAACTCAGCCAGATTGCCCAGTCTGACTTGACTAGGAATTGATCTGGTGGTTGGTTTGTTAACACTAAAAGACTGGACATTTTCATAATCAATTAAACTGGCCCAAAACCAGTTTGAACTTGTAATTTCAAGAATTTTTTTTGTAATTTTTAAAAATAATCTATAATATCTTTAAGATAAATAAAGACACAGTTAATGTAAGTTGTACTTTACTAAAGTTGATTAAATCACTACCACAATCTTTATGCCTGAAAATACTACATATATCAACATCAAATGGAACAAGTAAGAACTTTGGATCTTTATACTTATTTCTTGAGTTTTGCTTCCTACATTACATATTTACATTAGTTCTGCCATAGATGGTATAAATTGTTGGTTATTATTTCTGGGTTATGATTGCTTTTATTTAAAATTATTATACCAGAATTGGACAGTGCATGGCCTTTACTGGGGTAGCTATAAAATACACCGCCCAGGTGTTCTTGAAGATTCTGTCAAGGAGCTACTATCTTGGTTGGCAAAAGGCTTGATTTCAATCCATATATCTCACTCGTACCCCCTTTCACAGGTCAGGAATTTCTTTGTTATAACATTTCTACTAATTTGTGTGTGTGTGTCTCTCTCTTCTCTAGTTCTTTAAACATTCTGAGACTTCATTTAAAGAGATTTTACTACTGTTGTAACAAGGGAAGTGTTTTTTTTTTTTTTTTTTGATTTTT